>Ga0193951_1000127_pt1 | contig 34526 bp, 25 predicted proteins | sample BB_2_MG_FD_140370 | JGI IMG/M metagenome (GOLD analysis project Ga0193951, IMG submission 140370) | Microbial mat bacterial communities from the Broadkill River, Lewes, Delaware, United States - BB_2_MG | ecosystem: Environmental > Aquatic > Freshwater > River > Microbial mats | place: USA...
ATTGATATAGATACTAAAATATTAAATGATTTTAAAGAAATTAATAAAAAAAGAAATTTAATCCATCCAGAAAGAGCGAGTAAAGATATAGATAAAATATATAACTTAGAAAAAGATATAGAGCCAATTTTTAATAGAATTGTTAAAGAGTTTGGATTATAGGAAATTTAAATGAATAATAAGGTTAAAACATATAAATAATATTGAATAGATAAGCGGTTATTCATACAACAAAACCTAGCACCGAACAGCAAGCTGTCGGTGAAGTCAACCGTTGTTCGAACGCTTCGCATTCGAACAACGGGCGCGCGGGCTGAACAACAAGTGGGAGGAGCAAGATCCGTTAGCATACGAAATTACAAGAAAGCTAATTTAATGGAAAGTGAAATAGAACTACATTCTCAAATTTTAAAACAGTTTTTTGAAGTAAATCTTGTTGATAAATTGGAAGATATAGAAAATGCTGACAAATTAAGGTATAGTTTTTGCTTATTCCAAATTTATTGAGTTGATCAATGAGCCATAATGATTTAAAAGGAGTTTACATATGCAAGTAGGTACACTTTCAACAAGTCCAGTTACTGTTTCAATCCGAGGTGATTCTAATAAAACTGCAACCATGATTGATACAAAAGGTTTTACTTTACAACAAGATATCTTTCCATCCATGAATAATTCTGATTTAAGGTTAAACAGTATCACAGACTACCAAAATCAGCTTAGTATCCAAGGAAAACAAGAACAATCTTTAGTAGTTACCCAAAACAATAACATAATTGCTACAGTTGGTCAAGACGGGATGGCTATGTTTCACAATTCTGAAGTTGCACACTTGTGGAATGAAGTTGACGGCGATATTGAAGCCTTCACATCTATTTTAAAAAAAGCAGGTTACAACTATAAAGTTTACGAACAAGGGACAGGTCCTTCTTACGCAGAAATTCATCAACAAATACATGGAGAATCATATGAAACTTTGGTAGCAAGACAAACTATCGAATTCTCAAAAGAAATGGCTTTATCATTAGGGAAGCAGTCTCTTTTCAGTACCTATGTTTAGGGCCTAGAAGAAATAGTGAAAACGAAGTAGTCATGACTTAATCTGACATTTCGTTAGCTATCAAGTAAAATAATGCACATAACTGTAGAACAAAACTATAAACAGCTATATTGCTATTCGCTATAAGTTATTTTTTTGATGATGTGTCTTTGATTGTAGAAAATACAACTTATTGTCATTCAAAAAAAAGAAAGAAAAAAGAAAAGGGGTCAGGGCTAAACTCTAAATTTTTTTAAAATATATCTATAAATAAACCACAATATCATAAAAAATAACTTATGATTTGATAATCTTAAATGAGACAAATGAAGTTTTACATGTAAATGTTTTAGCATAAAAGTAGTAAATACTTGACTCTAATTATTTAAATTTATATGAAAATCAAGATATCCGCGATTATCTAATTCTTCTAATTTAGAGACAACATTAAAGCAAAGTTTTGTACCTTTTTCTTCTTTTATAATTTTTAGTGCTTCTACTTTAGATAAAGCTTTTCTGTATGTTCTATCTGCTGTCATTGCATCAAATGAATCGGCAACAGCTATAATCTTTGCTTCTAATATAATTTCTTCTTCTGTTAATCCATATGGATATCCACTGCCATCAATTCTTTCATGATGTTGTTCTACCATTAGTTTAACAGGAGAATGAAAGTTAATATTTTTGATTATTTCAACTCCATAAGAAGGGTGATTTTTTATATTACTATATTCTTCATCACTTAATTTATCAGTTTTATTTAACAAGGATAAAGGTAAAGCTATTTTACCAATATCATGAATAGTTGCACCTAATAATAAACTGTTTAATCTTTCTTGATTAAACCCTAAAAGTTTTCCTAACTCTACAGATAATTTAGCTGTATTAGACATATGTCCTGCTGTATATGTATCTCTGAGCTCTAGAGCTGTTGATAATGCTTGAATAGTGGATAAATGAGTTTCATGTAATTTTTCATTGGCTTGTATATGTCTAGTAATATTATGAGCTATACCAATTCTTGCTATATACTTTCCTTGTTTATCATAAGAATTTAAACTCATCATATCTAAGTTTACAATTGAACCATCTTTTTTCTTTACATCAAATCTGTAAATATTTAAAGGAGTTAATTTATTATGTTTACTATCTAACAATTTTGTTAAAACTTCTACATCCAGTTGTACAATATCAAATACATTTAATGGTAAATCTTTTTGAGAATATCCTATTATGTTTTTAGATGAGCTACTCAATTTAACAACTTCTTCTTTATCATTTATTGCGTAAAAAAAGTAATTATTATTAACATCAGCAGTTTCAAAATGTGTATTATCATGAAAATATTGTTCTACATCGTCAATAAAGTTTATTGGAAAATTTGAGTGTTTTATAAATTCTTTTAAAGAGTCTAATAATTGCATATTGTACCTTTCGCTGAGTTGAATTGATTAAACATCATAACATTTTAATATAACAATATCATAACATTTTATATTTAATTTTATTTATTAGTTACTTATGTTTTATTAGAAAAGAGCCGTATGATACAACTTACAAACAGAGGAGCTTTTTCATAATTTCAATTTGAGGTTAAACTCAAAAGAGAGAGTGTGTTTAGTCGCTTCAATGATAGTGGGAAGTCCTCTTTACTACTTTAATGATGGAGAGGTTTTACTTATAACTCACAATTGAGGAATAATTGAACTTGTAGAGGCAACTGTTCCTCAAGATGAACTAAAGTGGAAGAAAGTAGTCAGGGCTAAACTCTAAACTTTTTTAAAGTATATCTATAAATAAATCACAATATCATGAAAAAGATAGCTTTCGGTAGATTAAGTAATCTTTTAAATGAAACAAGCGAAGCTTTATATGTAAACAAAACAGAGCATTATAAATAACATGTTATAATAAAATAAAAAAGAATTTCATGATACAACTTACAAATATCTCAAAAAGCTTTGCAAAACAGGAGCTTTTTAATAATCTCAATTTTAGACTAAACTCAAAAGAACGAGTGGGTTTAGTAGGTCGCAATGGTAGTGGGAAATCTACTCTTTTTAAAATTATACTAGATGAAGAACACCCTGATGATGGGGAAGTTTCTATCCCTAAAAACTATAGGATAGGGGCATTAAAACAGCATCTGGTTTTTAGTGAAAAAACACTTATCGAAGAAGCTTCACTAGCTCTTGATGAGGAACATAAGTACGATACTTATAGAGTTGAAAAGATACTTTTTGGTTTGGGTTTTGTAAAAGAGGATTTAGATAAAGACCCTCTTAGCTTTTCTGGTGGTTATCAGATACGCATAAACTTAGCAAAGCTTTTAGTGACTGAGCCAAATTTACTTCTTTTGGATGAACCTACAAACTATCTTGATATCGTCTCTTTGAGGTGGTTAAAATCGTTTTTGATAAACTTTGATGGGGAAGTTTTACTCATAACTCATGACAGAGACTTCATGGATAGTGTAACTACACACACTATGGGGATAGTAAGAAAAAAAGTAAGTATGATTGCTGGAAATACACGAAAGTTTTATGAGCAACTTCGTGCCAATGACGAGTTACATGTAAAGACTAAAATATCCCAAGACAAGAAGATAAAAGAGCTTGAAGAGTTTATCGCTAAAAACAAAACAAGAGCTTCGACAGCAGCACTCGCCCAATCAAAAGTAAAACAGCTTGAGAAGATTGAGAGGCTTGAAGATATAACAAGTGAAGCTTCGTTGGAGTTTAATTTCAACTTTAAACCAACACCTGCAAAAATTCTTCTTGAAGTAAAGGATTTGAGTTTTGGTTACACGCCTGATAAAATCTTGTTTGATAAGATTGGTTTTACTCTTAAAAAGGGTGAATGCTTGGGGATTATCGGTAAAAATGGAAAAGGAAAATCTACACTTTTAAATACACTTTGTGGAGAATTAAAACAGCTTAGTGGAGATGTATCTTTACATGTAAGCACTTCATTTGGTCATTTTGGTCAAACCAACATAAACCATCTCAATTTAAACAACACAGTTTTTGAAGAGATTTATGGCTCAAATGCAAAGCTTTCAATGGCAAGAGCAAGAAGTATTTGTGGGGCTATGATGTTTAGTGGCGACAGTGCAGATAAAAAAATCTCTTTACTTTCAGGTGGAGAAAAAAGCAGAGTCATGCTTGGTAAGATTTTAGTAGAAGAGGTCAATCTTCTGTTTTTAGATGAGCCAACGAACCACCTTGATATGGACTCAATCGACTCTTTAAAAGATGCTATTAAAAACTTTGAAGGCTCCGTTGTTATAGTAACTCACTCAGAAGAGCTTTTAAGAGCAGTTGCAAGTAGACTCATAGTTTTTGCAAAAGATAAAGCAGAGCTATTTGATGGAAACTATGATGAGTTTTTAGAGAAAGTAGGCTGGGAAGAGGAAGAGGTTGAAAAAAAGGTAAAAACTGCACCAAAATCAAACCATCATCAAAACAAAAAACAAAAAGCGTATTTGATTTCACAAAGAAACAAAGAGACTTCGCCGATCAAGAAAAAAATTGAGAAACTTGAAATTGATATTATTGATTTAGAAGAAAAACTTGAAGCAAACCAACAAGAGCTTATCAAAATCTCAAGCTCGGGTGATAGTGGAAAGTTAGCTGATTTGTATAAAGAAGTGGCATATCAAGAAAATAAAATAGAAGAAGATTTTGAAGCATTAGAATCCTTGCAAAATCAATTTGATGATATAGTAGAAGAGTACGAAGAAAAAATCAAAGATTTTGAGTAGTGATAGTGTTTTCAGTTACTAATCTATTTGTCTTTGATATCAAGAGTTATAATAAATATTACCCCATTTTCATTACTTTGAAACTCTAAACTTCCGCCAAGAGATTTTTCTACAATTATTTTAGACATATATAGACCTATTCCTACTCCATTTAGTTCTTCTTTTGTAGAAAAATATGGATCAAAAACTTTATTTTGAATTTCTCTAGGAATTCCTGTTCCTGTATCCTTTATATATATACTAAGTTTGTTATCTTGGACATGAGTTTTTAATGATAAAATCTTTTTTTGCTTACTTCTCTTATTCATTGCTTCTATACTATTTTTAAAAATATTAAGAAATACTTGAATTAGTTCATTTTCATAATTATTTAAAACTAAAGTAGCATCAACATCTTTTATAATTTTAACTGAATTCTTTTTAATATTATCTTCCATAAGAATAAGGGCATTATCTATACAATGGTTGAGAAAAAATTGTTTTTTCTGTTTTTTAATAGAGTAAAAATTACGAAAATCATCTAATGTATTTGATAGATGTTTTACAAGATTTATCGTTTTTTTCTCTAAAGCATCTACTTGATTATTATCTAACTTATTTAATCTATATAGTTGAAAAAATGTTTGTTGTGTTATAGAAAGTGAATACAAGGGTTGTCTCCATTGGTGTGCTATCATAGAAATAAGCTCTCCCATTTGTGCAAATCTATTTTGATGCATTAAAAGTTTTTCTTGCTGCTCTTTCTCTTTTTCTAACAATACTCTTTTTGTTATATCTTGTAAAATCCCAGATGAACAGTGTATTGTCCCATCAGCATGATAATTGTTTTTCCAAGAGAAATATATATATTTAATTTTGTTTGATGAAGTTATTATACGGTGACTGTGTTGATGTATATCATCAAATTGGTGTGTTAGTTGTATGATTTCTAAAAATATTTTTAAATCTTCAGGATGAACATGTTTTTTCATAAGTTCTGTAAATGTGTGTTTTGTTTGTTTGTTTTTATCAATACCATAAATTACATAGTATTGATCAGTGCACCATAGCTTATCAGATTCTGGATAATGTGTCCAACTTGCAATTTTCCCTGCACTTTGAGTTTGTTCTAATAGGGTTCTTTCATTAATCAGTTTTTTATTTGTTTTATGTTTTATTCTAATAAATATTAACATTGTCAAAAATAGCAATCCAATAACAATCCATACTAATAATACATAGTCAATTTTATGAACTATATTATAAGTTTTTAAAGAGTAATCATCTACGATACTTTTTATATCTTTTTGGCCAATAGAATCTAAAGTTTTATTTAAGATAGAAACCATCAATGGATATTGTGTATTAACTCCTATGGAATCACTGTTGAATGTTTTTTCAAAAATTCCATTGAATTTTAATTTATCATATCCATACTTTAAAATATAATATTGTAACACAATACTATTATCAACAAAGTGTGATATACTATCTTTTTGAATAATATTCATAATTTTTTCAATATTTGGTTCTAATATAACTTTAAGATTAGGATGGTATCGGTTTAATATAAATTGACACTCTTCATTTTTTACATAAAAAGTATGCTTATTATGGGCATCATATTTATCAAAAAATATACTTTTTAAGTTCCCTAAAGAAGCAAGGCGTGAAGAAAAAACTTCATTTGTTGTTTTTATATTTGGAAATTTATTGATATCTTTTCTTATGAAAGCTAAAAGGTCACACTCATTGTTTGCTACTTTGTTAATAAAATCTTGATTTGATTTTGAAACAACTACTTTAAATTTTAACTTCAATTTTTGTTCTATTTTTTTATATATTTGCTCAGTAATTCCTATAAGTTTTCCATCTACAACATCGCTAATAGGGTAATTATTAAATTTTGGACACACTGTAAATATATCTTTTTGTTTTAGAAATTGTTTTTCTTCATCGGTAAGTAACATATCCTTATTTCCAATATATGAAGGTATGTATTGAAGAGACCATTTATTTTGAATTTTCTCTAGTTCTTTTGTATCAGTATTTAATATTATTTTATCAAGAATATTTGCTAAAATACTTTCATTTTTAGGTACTGCCATATAAAGTTTCTTTGTGAATTTTTCATCGAGTATGATATTTAGGTATAGATTTAAAGGTAAAGAAAGTTGTTTCACTAAATGACTTAATACTCCATAATTTTGAATTATACCATCTACTTGTCCATTTAATAGAGATTGTATAAGCTGTTTTGTAGTATTGTACTTTATAAGTTTAATACTTGGATAGTATTTTTTTAAAATACTTTCAATATAATATCCATTTATAACGCCTATTTTTTTTTCTTGAAGTTGTTCAAATGTATCAAAGTTTTTTTTACTCAATATCGCTATTTTTATATCAAAGATACTATTTTTTGTAAATGCATACTCCTTTTCTCTTTTTTTTGTATACACTATATTTGATATAATATCAAGTTCATTATTTTTTAACTTTTCTAAATATTCAATCCAAGTGTACCCTTTGATAAACTCAAAGTTTATTGGTAACTTTTCTAAAATTAAGCGCATTACATCATTCGAATACCCTTCAGCTTTATTGTGACGGATAAAATTATAAGGAGCCCAATCTTTCATTGTATGGATTTTAATGACTTTTTTGTTTTTTAAATACTCTTTTTCTCGTTCTGTGAAGTTAAAAATATTTTCTGTAAGGTCTTTGTTCTTTGAGTATATAAAGTCATTTAAATGTGCCAAATCATATTTTTTGGGGACTAATATAGTATAACTCGTAGCGATATTTTGTATTTTTTTTAAGTTTAAAGTACCAAAATTATTTTTATGATAGGCAAACTCTTTTAAAACTTTTGCTTCAAAAAGCAGTGATTTTTTTGTTTTATTTTGTGTATTGTATTTTTTTAAAATTAAATTGACTGTTTCTTCGATATTTTCAAATGCATATCGCCATCCTCGTATAGATGCTTTACTAAAGTTTTCTACTACTTCGGGATTTTTTTTTAAATATTTTTGTGAGGTAAATACTATATCACTGTAATAATCAAAGCCATAATTGGCAGGGTCAATAATAGATACCTCATACCCTTTTTCTTTCAAACGATATTGTTCATTTGAGATATATGCACTTATAGCATCTGTTTTTTTTGCTATAAGATCTTTTATATCAAATGTGGATTGCTTTTTATTAAATTTATTATTTAGAATTCTAAACATCACATTTAAAGAGGGGTCATATATTGAATTAGATGGCACTTCTATAGTCTTTCCATAAAGGTCTTTAAGCTCTTTTATATTACTATTTTTCAAAGACAAAATCACTGATGGGGACTTTTGAAAAACTGTAAAAAGAGCTACAGTTTTGCTTCCTTGAAGCTTTTCATAGATAAGTCTAGAGTTTGCTATACCAAAGGTAATTTTACCTTTTTTAACATCTTTCGTTGGATTATTACCTTTAGTATATTCTATTAGTTCTAAATCAATATTATGATCTGCATAAAAGCCTTTTTCTTTAGCCATATAAAAGCCAGCAAATTGAAACTGGTGATGCCATTTAAGCTGTAAGGATACTTGTTGATTGTTAGCTTCTAGTAGTGATACTATAGCCAAAAGAAAGAAAAATATTTTCAAAGTTCTAGCCTTACTCCTTGGCCATAAATCGTTTTTATAAACTGAGTATCTTTTATGTCATCTTTTAGTTTTTGTTTTATATTTTTTATGTGAAAATCAAGTGATCTACTAGATGACTCTATCCCTGCTTCTTTCTTAATTGACTCTTTAGATAAAGTTGTTTTATTATTAACATAAAGAAAAAATAGTATTTTATACTCAATTGGAGTTAAGTCTATAATTTTATTGTTAATTGAGAAATGTTTAAAGTTTTTATCATATTTGAGCGTTCTTTTTATATTTTCTACATTAGTATTTATTTTTCCGCTTCTTCTTAAGACGGTCCACATTCTAGCTAAAAGTTCATGCATATCTATAGGTTTTACTAAATAATCATCTGCCCCAAGGTTAAGGGCTTTTACTTTATTTTCTACTTCGTTTTGTGCTGTAACAACGAGTACAGGAACTGGAGATGTTTTTCTTATCTCTTTGCACACTTCAAATCCATCATAATCAGGAAGGTTAATATCTAATAAAATTAAATCAACTACATTGAGTCTTAGATAACTCAAAGCTGTTGTGGCATTATCCATAATAATACAAGAGAAATTTTCATTTTTTAAATAGTGCATAATTGCTTGAGCTATATCTAAATCATCTTCTATAATCATTACACTATTTAACACTATATATCCTTTTTTAAAGAATCAGTACTTATTTTAACATTTAAAGCATAAATAAAAATTATAGTGTTCATTAGGATATCCAATTTTTTGGAAAAATTCTTACAAGTAGTTCTACTATTTTTTCTTCACTAATTGGTTTTAAAATATATCCTTTTGCCCCACTTTTTATGGCATTCATTACTAGTCCTTCTTCACCATGAGAAGTCACCATAGCGATTTTAGCATACTTGTCTAACTCCAATATCTGCTTCAACGCATCTATGCCATTATTTATATCGTGACTCATAGGCATACTTATATCTAATGTAACAAAATCTGGTACAAGTATTTTATATTTAACTATCGCTTCATAGCCACTTTTTGCTTCTCCCACTACTTCATGTCCAAGAGCAGTAAAAATCTTTACTAGTGAATTTCTTATAAGTAAAGAATCATCCACAACAAGAATTCGTAACATGTTTATTCCTTTATGTTTTATGTAAATAGCAACTAGCTTTTCCAAATCGTGTATTAAGTATTGGATGTTGTGTATTATTTAACATTTTAAAATATTTTGTTGCTTTCTCTTTTGAAAGAATTTCAGGCAATCCCATATTGGTATTTTTGCAACCATGTTTATCAAAATCATCAATCACTAAACCAACAAAAGTATTTATCATATCAAGAGGAACTTCATCTTGCATTGCTTTCATCTCTTCATGATGAAAACCATCAGGGACAATTATTTTAGAAATTTCAATAAGAAGAGTTTTTTGAATTGCCATAATGACTTCAAATTGTTTTTCATTATATGAAAAAGGAATTTTTACTACTGTATCCCATTGTATTTCATTGGACGATTGAGCTTTTAAAACTTCAACTGATTTACCTAAAGTTGATTCTATATAATTTTCAAATTTTTTTTGCAAAAGGTTTTGAGCTATTTGAAACTGATTTATTTTTTGTTCAAGGGGTATGGAAAATTCAAAAGTTGTGCCGTGTTTCAATTTGCTATGAATAATGACACTACCATCTAAGCTTTTAAGATACTCTTTGGTAGCAGAAAGTCCTACTCCTTGTCCTGATAAAGATGTAACATTCTCGCAAGTAGTTATCCTATCGTAAAATATTAATTGTAATTTTTCTTGATGTGTTAATGTTTCAATATATTCTCTAGTAAAAATACAGTTTTTGATTATTTTATTGATAACTTTATCAATATCTATGCCCTGTCCATCATCTTTTATAGTGATATGTAAAATACCATTTAGTAACTCATAATGTGTTTTTATTGTTCCATATTGGTTTTTTTTATTTTCATATCGGGTATTTTGATCTTCAATACCATGGTCAATACTATTTCTATAAATATGCACTAAAGAATGTATAAAAGGTATTATATTTCTGGGAATCATGATAGATTCCTTACCGCTAATAATAGGTTTAGAAATTAATTTATCAAATTTACTTGCAAGTTTTGGCAATTGAAAAGTAAGATTTAACAAAAGACTTCGTAACTGGACATAATTTAATTGAGTTGCTTTATTTTCAATACTTTGAATCTCTTTTTTTAGCTCTAAAGAAGTTTTTGTTTTTAGTTGTTCTATCTCTTGTAAAAGTAGGTCACCTATTTTTTCTTTATGTTGTTCTTCATAGTTATCAAAAAACTCATAGCCTAATATCCCAATTACATTTTCTAGCTCTTTTTCAAAAGTATCAAAGATATTATGTTTTAAATAGGTATGGTATATTTTATTTGAATCTATATTATAACTCCTTATAGAAACTTTAAGATCATTTTCAAGTTCTTCTATTTTTTGTGCTGTAAGTATAAAGTTTACTTGTGAAAATAACCCTTTATAGGTATGTAGTTCATGAAGTAAATGAAAATATTGCTCATCATCTTCTATCATGACAATAGTAGATTTTTTATTAAATAATTCAAAACTATTTTTAATATCTATGAAATCTCTTTTGTTACTAACTACTCCAACAACGAGTTCATTTTTATATTTTGTTTGTTCTATCTGTTTTTTTAAATTTTTTGTTTCAGTGATATTACTCATTATAAGCATAATATCATCATTTTCAAGATATTTGTATTGTAAGGCAAAATAACTATTGTTAAGCTGTATGTACTGAGGTAAAAGTCCTAAATATAACTCTATATTCATTATATTTGTATCATTTTGTATATAATCTATACCTTTGATAAAAAGTTTTTTAAGAGTACTATCCTCTGCAAACAATATTTCTTGAATTTTTTTATTTTCAAGATCTTTGCAGTTTAAAAACTCTTTTACCTTTTTTGAATATTCTGATTGAATCACCCCAAATTTATTAAATGAGACTATTCCTGTTTCTAAATTATTTAAAAGTATATAAATCTTATTGTTGAGTAAATTTAATGTTTTATTGAGTGTTTGTAATTTCTCATTTTGTTCCTCTTTTCGTACTATAATCACCTCTAGTATCTGTTCTAAATCATCTATGAAATTTTTCAAATTTATGGGTTTTTTTAAAAATTTATTTACTTTTAATTCTATTGATTTTTCTAAAAATTCTTTTTCATCAAACGCAGTTGTAATAAAGACAGGAATATTTAAATCATTTTCTCTTAACTTTGCTACAAACTCTAATCCATCCATCTTTGGCATACGAATATCAGTAATAATTATATCAATATTGAGAAAATCTCCTTTAAAATACTCTAATGCTTCTATTGGGTTAGGAAAATCATATACATTTTTAGAGATTAATTTAAGTGTTCTTGCTATTGATTCTCTTACAGTATTATCATCTTCTAAATAAAGTATATTAATTGATTGTAAGATATTTTTATTCATTTTGATGTTCTTTTTTAAAAAGGATAACTTGGAATAAAGCACCATCTTGATTATTTAAAGCACTAATAGTGCCTCCCATGTTTTTTTCAATAATCATTTTAGACATATAAAGTCCCATGCCACTTCCATTCTTCTCCAATTTTGTTGATTTATATGGTTCAAAAAGTGAATTTATGACACTTGTATCTATGCCTCCTGCATTATCATAGATTTGCATGTTTATAGTATTTTTATCACACTTTAAAAATACTTTTATAAAGGAGTTCTTTTTTTTACTTTGTTCTTCTAATGCCTCTATTGCATTACTTATAAGGTTAATTATTACTTGTTGAAACTCTCCTTCATACCCTTTATACATAAAGCAATCAGCTGTCATATTTGAGGAGGTTATAATCTCAAACATTATGTCTAAACTATCTAATTTTATTTTTAAAATATCTGCTGAAGACTCTATAGCTTTTTTGATGTTAAATATCTTTTTTTCTTTTGATGGTTTAAAAAAATCTCTAAAATTATCGATAGTTACTGACATATGATTAAGTGTTTCGTGAATTTTTTGTGTTAAAGATTCAAATTCTTCATCAGTAAGTATATCCATAGATTTTCGCATCTCTATTTCCTGGATTATAACTGAAACTGTGTTTAAAGGTTGTCTCCACTGATGTGCTAACATACTTGTCATCTCTCCCATTGCTGAAAGTTTTGATTGCTGGATAAGCATCTGTTGTTGCTCTTCAATTTCATCAAACAACTTTTTGGGTATTTTTGAAAGGTAATATGCCAATACAAATGAAGTTACAATTAGAAATAGTATTAAAAACAAAAATTTTAGATTAAGATTATTAAAGAAATTTGAAAACCAGTCTTTAGGAGTAAGCCCTATATAAAGATTTTCACTATTTGTTGTTGATATGAGTTTATCAGTAGCTATCATTGTACTTTTGTCTATTTGTGGAGATGTATTTAGATACCGTGTCCATTCGTTTTTGGTATGGCTTGAGACTAACACTTCCATATCTTGATCATAAATATCTACTTCAAAGTTATTTGATTTTTTGAGATCATCTAAAAGATATTGAGCAAATACATTTATTATTACAATTCCTTCCTTTTCCCCATTATCAATAATAGGTATAGCAAATCTCCATACAGGTTTATGGGGTATTTCTATTTTTTTGTTTTCAATATTAAGATTGAGTTTTGAAACAAATAATTGTCCTTTTTTTAGCTTGATAGTATTTTTAAAATAATCTCTATGGGATTTATTTTGTAATTTATTTTTATCTACTAATAAAATAGGGCTATTTAGAGTATTTCTCTCTATTCTTACTATTTCTTGACCTTTTGTATCCAAATATCGCATCTGTGTTATATATTTTTCATATTCACAAAGTATTTTAAAAAGCTGTGTTAAATTTTCTTTTGTTTTTCTATTTGGATTTTTTAAATATTTTAGAAGAAATTTGTTATGTTCCGCTGTTATTAAAAATTTTTCAAAATGGTTGTAAAAGTGTTGAATTCTTTCTTGTTTGAAACTTATTTCGTATTGTGCTTGTTCTTGATTTACATTTTTTTGATACCTATATATTTCTAGATACAAAACATATATTATTAAAAAAGAAACACTGAGCCCAACAAGGATAAAAAGTGTTGTAAAGCGACCGAGATAATTGACTCTTTTTATAGAAGACATCTTAATTCCCTGCTATTATATTTTCTAAAGATTGTGGTGCAGATATAAAATATCCTTGAAACATTTCTATATCCAAGGTTTTAAGTTTTTCAAATACATGTTCATCTTCCACAAACTCGACCACAATTTTTAAATTAAGTTTTTTTGCAAATGTTACTATAGACTCTAACAATGCATATCCTTTATAATCATCAATCCTTTTTGTAATAGAGCCATCTATTTTGATGATATCAATTGGAATATCAAAAAAATATTCATAATTACTGTACCCACTTCCAAAATCATCTATTGCTATTTGTGCACCATGATTTTTCATTTGATTACAAAAGTCTATTGTTTGTTTTATATCTTTGATACTTTCATTTTCAAGTAGTTCTATAGTAATTGGAAATTCTTGATTGCTATTCAATACCTCTTCTAAATAAGTTGAAATAGCAGGATTAATAATGTCCTCAAAAGAGAGATTAATACTTACTCCACAATTTAGTTTTTTCATATCATTAAGAGCTGTTTTAATCATGGTTTTTGTAAATTTTTCATTATGTTTTGAACTTTTTATTATATCTAGAAAGAAAAATGGTGTAATGATTTTTTCCATACAATCTGGATCTTTTATCCTCGCTAGTGCCTCATATTTAACTATTTTTTTATTTTTATCTACTATTGGTTGATAGTATGGAATGACACAATCATTAACAAATGCTTTTTTGATCTTTTGCTGCATCATTATATTTTCATTATATTTTTCTTCTATTCCTATAAGCAATTTAAAACATTGAAACTTTTTTTTATTTGTATTTGCATAATCTAAAGCAATAAGTGCTTCAATTAAAAGATCATTTTTCCCTTTACCACTGGCGCCAATACTTACAGTAATATCAATAGAAATATTATCGAAAGAAACAACATATTTATCCATATGTTCTATGATATTGTTTGCTAAAGAAGTTACTTTTTCTATATCAGAAATTTCATTTTTTAATATTGAGATAGCAAAAATTTCGCTATCTAATTTATAAATTATCCTTTCTTTTTTATCTGGACAATACAAAAGTAATTCTTTTGCTGATTCTTTTAAAATTATGTCTGATATTTTATGTCCATAAACATGCTTATATTTTTCAAAATCATCAATTTGCACTAATAAAAGAGTTATTTGTCCTTTTTTTTCATTCATTTCTTTAAATAGAGCTTGCTTATTTGGGAGCCCTGTATTTGAATCTGTATAAAGTTTCTTAATGGTTTTATCTTTCTCTTTTAATATATGAGTTAAATCTTTTAAAATAAGAGAAATACTATAAATATTATGTTCTTCTATTTCTGAGGGAAAAGCTGTAACATTTACAATAAATTTTTCTCCTAGCATATTTATAACTGCATTGCTGTTAAATACTTCAAAATTATTTATTGATTCAAATATTTCTTCAAAAAACTGTTGTGAAAAAATTTCTTTTATATTTGTAAGAGTCAACATCATATTGATTTTTTCTTCAAAATAGTTACTAGGATGAGTACTTATAGTATTTATCTCTCCTTTAGTATCTATTTCTATTATGAAGTTTGATAAAGATATTGCTTTTTTGTATTGTTCTAATTGAACTCTTTTTTTATCTAATTCTTTTTTCCTCATAATTGTTTGTATAAGTACACTAATATCTTCGCGGAGCCTTTTCATATTGACAGGTTTTTGTATAAATTTATCAACTTTTAGTTCTATGGCTTTTATCAGATATTTAAAGTCATTAAAAGCTGTAACAAGAATGACAGGTATTATTGTGTGTTCTGATTTAAGTTGTTCTAAAAACTCTAACCCATCCATCTTTGGCATTTTTATATCAGATACTATAATATCTATTTTTTTTGAATTGTCATGCATTACTTCTAAAGCTTCTAGTCCATTTGTTGCAACAAACACATTTGAAACAAGTAGTTCTAACATTCTTTGAACCGAATCTCTTACTATAATATCATCTTCAAGATACAAAATGTTTATTTTTTGTTTTTCTATTTTTGACATGATTTTAACCTCTTTACTAATATAATTCGGTTTTTACACTGTTTGAGTTTTTACTAACGCCTGCCTTTTAATTTTTTTCAAATAATAATTTTGTGGTTATTATGTTTAATATAAATATTGTATACTTAAAATGTAAGGAAAATGTAAAGGAAAATAAAGAATTGTAAGTTTTATACATCTTAAACTGTATAACAAAGTATATTTTGAAGAGTACGAAGAAAAAATTAAAGAGTTTGAGTAGTAGAAAAACTACTACTCTTTAAAATGGAAACATTATAATCGCAATTGCGATTATGCCCATCGTGGTTCTGAAAATTTTTGATAAGTTGTCATTGACTAAAGCATTTGAAAGGATTGCTAAACCAAGAGCAATCTTTATAAATGATAAAAGAGCAAAAACGAAGTGAGTATCAGGATAAATAAGATACTGATTTACTATAAAAGCAACAGGAACGATATAAAGACCAATCCCCAATTTCATAGCTTTTGAAACTACTTTTAGCCAATTTGTTTCAGCCATACCAGCAGCAATAAAGACTGTCCCACACACTGGTGGTGTTATAGTAGATAAAAGTGCAAACCAAAATATAAACAGATGTGTTTGAATCGCTGAGAGACCATACTCTTGTAAAATTGGACCTGCAACAGCAACACATATAATATAAGCAGCTGTTGTAGGTACTTCCATCCCTAAAATCAAACATGCTAAAGCTGTCAAAATAAGTGCAATCCAAAGTTCTCCACTAGAGAGAACCAGTATCGCTGAAGTTATTTTAACACCAACACCTGTTATATTTAAAACACCTATAATGATACCTGCACAAATAATAACAGAAGCTATAGTTGATATTTGTTTTGAAGCGACTATGCTTCCATCTAAAAATTTAACTATAAACTCTTTGATTGAAATTTTCCAATCTTTATCTACTATCAACAAAGCTATGCTTGCAAAGATAGCAAGAGCCGCTGCAAATTGAGGAGTTTTTCCTACAAATAAAAGTGCATAAAGTAAAATAGAAAAAGGAATTAAGAAAAATGGACTCAATTTTAAAACATAACTTAGTGAAGGTATAGCTGATTTATCCATAGCGATAAGATTGTATTTTTTAGCAAATATATCAATTCCTATCCAAACTGTAAAGAAAAACAAGATTGCAGGAAAGATTGCAGCACTCATAATCGCTGAGTATTTTACACCCAATAACTCTGCCATTATAAAGGCACCAGCACCCATAAGTGGAGGCATGATTTGACCACCAGTTGAGGCTACTGCTTCAACTGCAGCTGCAAGGCTTGAAGGGTATTTTAGTTTTTTCATGGTTGGGATTGTAAATGCCCCAGTCGAAGCAACATTGGCAGATGCTGATCCAGAGATAGAGCCAAAAAAAGCCGAAGCTAAGACAGAAACTTTAGCAGCTCCCCCTCTTAATCTTCCTGCTAGTTTTGTGGACATGGACATAAAAGCATTGCCCCCTTCGCCAACTCCTACAAATGCACCAAGAATCACAAATACAGCAACTACATTTACAGAAATTCCTGTAAGCGAACCAAATATCCCGCCCTCAGCTATAACCAAAGTTCCTAAAAAACTCTCTATTGGTATCTCTTGATGACCAAAGTTTCCAGGGATTAAGTGCCCATAAATTCCATAAGCTAATGCTATAGCGGCAGTTAGTGGCAAAGCAAGTTTTATAGCTCTTCTTGCCATTTCTAAGACTGCTAGTATGAGGACTATGGACATTATGAATTGGAGGTTCCCTTCTAGTGAGCCGTATTGATCTTCTAAAAAAGAGTGATTAGTGATGATATAATAAGTTGATAAAAGAGCTCCAAAAAGTAAAACAAATCCAAAATACTTTGTAAAAGTTGATACTTTCGTATTGTCACCGAGAAGAAAAACCCAAGGCAAAACGAGAGCCAAGTGAATAGGACGACTAACTAAGTTAGGCATAAGTCCTGTGAAGATTAAATAAACATGAAAACCTACAGTAATAAGTGCAAAAGAAGCTACTATCAAATATTTATATGATAGTAGCTTTGTTGTAATTGAACCCATATATTAGTTTACTTCAAATTCTCTGGAACTTCAGCTTTGATTTCTTGATAGTATTTTAAAGCACCTTTGTGAAGTTTTGTATTAAACATAGATAAGTTTTTTGTTGTGATTGCTTTCCACCATTTGTTTTGCTTTTCCAAATTTGGCTTTGATTCCCAAAATGCTTTTGTAAGTTTGTATGCTACTTCTTCACTCATATTTGTTGTTGTATATACACCAACTGGTAAAGTTGTAGTAGCGACATCTTTATCAACTCCGGCATAAGTTCCTGCAGGGATGATTAATTTGTTTCTTTTTGTCATTTTGATTTGTTCATCACTCATGCTTAAGATGTTTATTTCTATACTCGCAGCCGCTTCAATAACATTTGGAGCAGGGTATGAACCTGATGTTGCAAATGCATCAATTTGACCATTTTTCAGTGCTGGAACTGCTCCTGAAAGTTCTGCGTTTATAAGTTTTACATCATCTTTTAGCCCAAATAAAGTGATATACTTTTTAGCTTCTTTAGCTCCAAATGAGCCTTTTCCGATGAGAAGAGATTTGCCTTTTAAGTCTGCAAAAGTTTTGATTCCAGAACCTTTTTTTGTAACTATATGCATACTTAGATAAGGAATTGGAAAAAGTGATCTGATTTTTTTATAATCTTCTGCTTTGTCATTTTTGAACATCGCTTTTTGTCCAACTGCTAGTTTTACTAAAACTGGTGGAGTTGTAAAAACATAGTTGCCTTTTCTTTTTCTCGCTTCTTTTACATTTTGAACTGAACCTTGAGACTCTTCTATAGTAATTTGTAATTCGTTATTTGAATTTTTAGTGATATTTTCACCAGCTTGAACTGCCATCTGATAGTATGACGAAGTTGATTTAGCTGATTTATATGTAATCCTCATATCTGAATTTGCATTTAAAGAGAGTGAACATAGTGCCACAATTGGTATAAGTTTTAGTAGTCTCATAATTTTGCTCCTAATTTTAAATAAGGGATTATAGCAGTAAATGTGATTTTTATGCAACTTATGATAAAATATATTAATACTACAGAAGTATAACTTCGTGCTTAAGTGCGAGGAATTTTTACAGAGCTTTGCTTTGTAAAAAGGAGACAGTAAAATGAATGAAAAAATAGAATTAGGGGTTGTAAATACCCTACGAATAGATAGAGATAGTGATCATGGTTTTTATCTTGTTAGCGCAGATGAAGATGATGTGCTTCTTCCAAAAGCATATGTAACTGAAGATATGAAAATAGATGATGAAATAGAAGTTTTCATCTACACAGATTCAGAAGATAGATTTGTTGCAACTACGGAGCGACCCAAAGCGATGCTTGGTGAGTTTGGATACTTTGAGGTTGTTGGAGTTGAGAGTTTTGGAGCATTTGTTGATTGGGGTTTACAAAAAGATCTTTTTGTACCTAAAAAGTTTCAAAAGATTCCTCTTGAAGTTGGCATGAAATTTGTTTTTAGAGTGTGCTTGGATGAAGAGAGTGATAGACTTTTTGGGGCTCATAAATTTAAAGATTTTATACATACAGATGTAGAGGAGCTTAAAGAAAATCAAAAAGTTGATATTATTATAAGAGAAAAAACTCCACTTGGTTTTAAAGTCATAGTTGACAATAAATATGAAGCGATGATATTTCATAATGAAATTTTTGAAGATATATGGGTTGGACAGAAAAAACAAGCTTATGTAAAACAAGTAAGACCAGATAAAAAGATAGATATTTCACTACAACAAGTGGGTAAAAAAGAGGAAAATGCTGAGACAGCAGTTCATAGAGTAACAAAAGTTTTAAAAGCCAATGGTGGTGAGTTAGAGTGTAACTACAAAAGTGAGCCTGAACTTATCAAAGAACTTTTTGGACTTAGTAAGAAAAACTACAAAAAAGCACTTACTGAGTTGCTTGATAAAAAAGTTATAACACTCGACGAGAATGGAATTTGTCTAAAATAGCTATCATCGGGGCTGGTGCATCTGGACTTGTTGCTGCTATCGTTGCGGCAAAAAATGGTGCACAAGTTTATGTATATGAAAAAAACAACAAAATAGGCAAAAAAATCCTTGCTACTGGAAATGGTAGATGCAATGTTACAAACGAAAGCATTGAACTTTCAAACTATCATGGATTAAATCCATCTTTTATCAATCCTTCAATCAATCATTTTCAAACTTCTAAATGTAAAGAGTTTTTTAAAGAACTTGGTATTGAAATGACAGAAGGACATAGAGGAAGACTTTATCCAAAAAGTCAACAATCTTCATCTATAGTTGAACTATTAGGGTATGAATGTACTCGGTTAGGAGTTAGGTTTTTTTTAAATCAAGAAGTAAGCAAAATCGAAAAAATAAATGAAAAATTTGTTTTACATGTAGAAGAAAAATCTTTACGAGTAGATAAAGTTTTAATTGCAACTGGTGGATTAGCAATGCCTAGTTTAGGAAGTTGTGACAGTGGTTATGCATTTGCAAAAAGCTTTGGACATACTATCGTCCCAACGCATGCAAGTCTCGTTCAGTTAGTTTGCAAAGAGGATTTAAAAAGTATTACTGGTGTTAAAGTTCAAGGGGATATTGAAGTTTTTATTGATAATGAAATGAAAATGGCAAGAAGTGGTGATATACTTTTTACTAACTATGGGATTTCAGGTTCCGCTGTACTGGATGTAAGTCGTCTTGTTGCAAATGCACTTTTATTTAAAAGAGCTGTACATGTAAAGATAGATTTGTTGCCAGAATATTCAAAAGAACAGTTGAAAAATCTGCTGAAAAAAAGACTTATATTTTCAAATTCAAAAAGCGTAGAATTATGGCTAGAAGGTTTTATAAACTCTAAACTAGCAAGATTTATAACAAAATCAATAAGCGTAAAAAATGCAGATGATTTAGACAATAAAGAGCTGGCAAAGTTGGTATATGCTCTTAAAAATATGAGCTTACATGTAGAAGATACAAAAGGCTACAAAACAGCAGAAGTAACAGCTGGTGGAGTCAATACAAAAGAGATTAATCCCAAGACAATGCAATCAAAACTAGAAGAAGGACTTTATTTTAGCGGTGAGGTTGTTGATATAGATGGAGACTGTGGTGGATACAATTTGCATTGGGCTTGGGCAAGTGGATATACTGCAGGAAAAAACATGGAAAGGAAAAGTGGTGATTAACAATATTCCAATTTCAAATTTAGAGAATTATATAGAAATACTTCACAAAACTGCAAATGTAATTATTTTATCTTTAGATAAACAATCTAATATACTTTATGTAAATAGTTACATAGAACATTTAACTGGGTACAAAAGTGAAGAAGTTTTAGGCAAAAATTGGATTGAAGTTTTTATACCTACTATAAATGGAGTAGCAATTGAAAATATTTTTCAAGATGTAATTCAAAGTAAAGATATGCATTGGGGAAATATAAATGAGATTGTTTGTAAAGATGGGAGTATTAAGACTATATCTTGGAATAATTCTTTATGTTTAGATGAAAATGGAATGTTTGAAACTGTAATCTCAATTGGAAATGATATCACTCAATTTAGAAAAGTGGAAAATCAGTTAAAAGAGACTATTGATGATTTAAAAGAAGAGCATCAAAAGCAACAATTTTTATTTAGTAGGTTGAGCAATATTGTAATTGAAACAGATGGAATAAAAATAGTAAATGCTAGTGAAAGCTTAATGGATTTTTTTGGCTATGATGATTTAGAAGCTTTTAAAAGTGAATATAATTGTGTTTGTGAAAAGTTTGTTCAACATGAAGATTACTTTCATATAGGAATGATAGATAAAGATGAAAACTGGATAGAAGTGATGAAAAAACTTCCAAAAGCAAAGCAAGTTGTTGTTATGATAGGTAAAGATTATGAAACACATGCTTTTTCTGTTCGTTTTTCTCCAACTTTTCATAAGAAGTTTCTCATATATTTTGATGATGTTACTGATTTGATGATACAAACAAAAGAGTACGAATATAAAGCAAATCATGATAGTTTAACGAAGATATTTAATAGAGAAAAATTCAATAGTGTATATAAGAAACTACAAATAACAGATAGCTCAAACTCTTTGCTTATGTTTGATATAGATTATTTTAAAAAAGTAAATGATAAATATGGACACGATGTTGGTGATAAAGTTTTAAAGGTACTCAGCGATTGTGTTAAAGAGGAAATATCTAGTAAAGGAGTTTTCTCTCGCTGGGGAGGTGAAGAGTTTATGGTACTTCTTTTTGAAGACCAAGATAAAGCATATGACTTGGCAGAAAACATTAGAAATAAAGTCAAATCTCTCAATATAAAGGGCATACCTCAAATAACAATTAGTCTTGGAGTAACTCAAATACAAGATGATAAAGACAAAAATGAAGCATTAAAAAGGGTTGATAAAGCTTTGTATGATGCTAAAGGAAAAGGAAGAAATAGAACTGTAATATTGTAGATTTTAAGTCTCTTTTTTGTAGAATAAAATAAAAAGATAGTTAATTATGAGCGAATTTACACACTTACATTTACATACAGAATACTCCTTACTTGATGGTGCCAATAAAATAGGGCAGTTAGCAAGTGAACTAGAAAAGCAAGGCGTTAAGTCAGTTGCTATGACGGATCATGGTAATATGTTTGGTGCTATTGATTTTTATCAAACTATGCGAAGCCACGGTATAAAACCAATAATTGGACTTGAAGCATATATCCATAATCAAGATGAAATTGATGATAAAACGACAAGGCAGAGATTTCATTTGTGCCTTTTAGCTAAAAATGAAATTGGCTATAAAAACCTTATGTATCTGTCTTCACAAAGTTTTATCCATGGTTTTTATTACTACCCAAGAATAAATAAAAAAATTTTAAAAGAGCATAGTGAAGGTTTGATTTGTAGTGGAGCATGTTTGCAAGGTGAAGTAAACTGGCACCTGAATACAAACAATCCAAGAAATGTACAAAATGGAGCCAAAGGGTATGAGCGAGCTAAAGAGATTGCTTTAGAGTATAAAGAGATATTTGGGGATGATTTTTATCTTGAAATTATGCGTCATGGGATTGGTGATCAGCTTTTTATCGATAACGATATTTTGAGAATTTCAAAAGAGACAGGTATAAAACTAATAGCTACAAACGATACTCACTATCCTCATCAAGACAATGCAGATGCACATGAAGCTTTTATGTGTATTGCTATGAATAAAGAGTTTGATGACCCAAATCGTCTTCGTCACTCTGTACACGAATTTTATCTAAAAACCCCAGAGCAAATGGCAGAACTATTTGCAGATATACCAGAAGCTATAGAGAATACACAAGAGATTGTAGATAAATGTAACTTGGAGATAAAACTAGGAGATCCAACTCCTCCAAAGTTTAAGTTTACACAAGAGTACGCAAAAGAAGAAGGTTTAGATATAGATAATGATGATGATTATTTTAGATATAAGTGTAAAGAGGGACTTGAGGATAGATTAAAACTGGTTTCTCCAGAAAAACATCAAGAGTATAGAGATAGACTGCAAAGAGAGATGGACATCATCTGCAATATGAAATTTCCAGGTTATATGCTTATTGTTTGGGATTTTATCCGTGAGTCAAAAGACAGAGGAGTTCCTGTTGGACCTGGTCGTGGATCGGCTGCTGGAAGTTTGGTTGCTTTTAGTCTTTATATTACTGATATAGACCCGATGCCTTATAATCTACTTTTTGAGAGATTTTTAAATCCAGAGCGTATCAGTATGCCAGATATTGATATCGATTTTTGTCAAGCTCGTCGTGGTGAAATTATAGATTATGTTGTTGAAAAATATGGTAGATACAATGTTGCTCAAGTTATCACTTTTGGTAAGCTTTTGGCAAAAGGAGTTATTCGTGATGTTGCTCGTGTTTTAGGTTTGCCTTATGCTGAAGCAGATGCGATGGCTAAACTCATTCCAGATGAACTTGGTATCACACTAAATGGCAAGATAAAAAAAGGCGAACACATAGATGGAGCCTATCAAAAAGAAGAAAAGCTTAGACGACTTATAGATGAAGACCCACGCATCGCAAGAGTTTGGAAATTTGCACTTGCACTTGAAGGGTTAAATAGAAACTCAGGGATGCATGCAGCGGGTGTTGTTATCAGTGATGAAGAACTTTGGCATAAAACACCTCTTTATAAACCTTCAGGAGCGGAACAACTAGTAACTCAATATTCGTTAAATTATCTTGAAGATGTTGATTTAATCAAGTTTGACTTCTTGGGGCTTAAAACTTTAACAGTTTTAGATAATGCTCTAAAACTAATCAAAAGAAGATACGATAAAGATATAAATTTTAATGCTCTTGATATGGATAATCCAGAAGTGTATGAGATGATAAGAACAGGTCATACAGTAGGGCTTTTTCAGATAGAATCACAAGGTATGCAATCACTCAATGAAAGATTAGCACCAAGTGGTTTTGAGGATTTAGTCGCGGTACTTGCACTTTATCGTCCTGGACCTATGGAATCAGGCATGCTTGATAACTTTATAGAGAGAAAACATGGTAGACAAAAAGTCTATTATCCTTTTGAAGAGGTTAGTTTTGATTCACTTAAAGAGACACTTGAACCAACTTATGGAATGATTGTTTATCAAGAACAAGTTATGCAGATAGTTCAAACAGTAGGTGGTTTTAGCTTAGGTTACGCAGATATTATCCGTCGTGCTATGGGTAAGAAAAAAGATATGAGTACTTATAGAGAAGAGTTTTGTGATGGAGCTGAAAAGCAAGGTTACGATAGAGAAAAATCTGCAAAACTTTTCATGCTTGTAGAAAAATTTGCAGGATACGGTTTTAACAAATCTCACTCTGCAGCATATGCCATGATCACTTTTCAAACGGCTTATTTAAAAACTTATTATCCTCAAGAGTTTATGGCAGCACTACTAACAAGTGAACAAGATAATACTGATAAAGTTGTTAAGTATATAGATGAGGTTAAAAGATTGGGTATAAAACTCTCTCCACCATCGATAAATTACTCTTTAACAGAGTTTAATGCTATAACCAGTGATGAGGGAGAAGAGATACTGTTTGGTATGGGTGCTATAAAAGGTGCTGGGGGTAGTGCTATTGGTAGGATTTTAGAAGCAAGAGAAGATGGATTGTTTAAAGATATAAGTGACTTTATGTCTAGAATAGATACTTCTAAAGTGAACAAAAGAGTTATAGAATCTTTGATAAAAGCAGGTGCTTTTGATGAGTTCGGCTTAACAAGAAGAGCTTTACTTGATCATATTGAAGTTATTGTAGAAGCTGGAGCAAAGTGTGCAAAAATGAAAAAAGATTCTATTGGCTCACTTTTTGGCGATGAAGAAGAGATGACAACTATCACGCTAAATGTTGAAAATTTTCCTGAATTTGAAGGTAAGAGAATACTTGAACTTGAAAAAGAGACAATGGGTTTTTATATCTCTGGCCATCCACTTGATAGTTTTAGAGAACTTATTGAGTCAATTCCTCATTCACTCTCATCTGATATCGAGAATGCCAAAAATGGCAAAACTCTTTTTATTGGAAAAGTAGAGAGTATTCAAGAACGGATTAGTAAAAAAGGGAATAAGTTTGGAGTTGTAAACCTTATGGATTTCCATGGAAATATGGAATTTATGGTTTTTGCCAATATATTAGAAAAACTTCAAAATATGAATTTAGAAAATCCAACAGGGTTTTCAATAGAGATTAAAAGAGATGATACAGGCGTTAAGCTTACATGTAAAGATGCACTTTCGTTAGAAGAGTTAAATAAAGAGAAAGATAAAACAAAAGTATTAGAAGAACTCAAAGATGAGATCAATGAAATCCCTCATACAAACTCTTTAGAGATACAAACTATTGAAGATGGGAAAATATTTTTTATAGGAAAAGTAGATAAAATAGATGAAAAAGTAAGTAAAAAAGGTAGTCCTTATGGTTTTGTAAGTGCTTTAGACTTACAAGGTAATTTAGAATTTATGGTTTTTGAAAAGCAGCTTGAAAAACTTAATAGCCTAAACATAGAAAAGCCAATAGGTTTTACTTTAGATATATCAAAAGATGAAGATAAAAAAACTAGAATATCATGTAAGGGAGTGTTTACTTTAGAAGAAGCAAAAAAGAAGAAAAATAGTAAAAAACCAGTAGAAAATACAATCAGCAAAGTAGAGTATACACCACTTCCTCCTACTCTTATACGAGTAGAGTTGAGTGAAAATTTTGATGCGATAGAACAGTTATACACTCTAGTAAAGCAAAATCATGGTAGAAGTGAAGTTGAACTTGTCATAACTTCAAAGTTAGTTGATATAAAAATAAATACATATATAAAAATAAATCCAGCTATCTGCCCAGAGATAGAAAAAATCGAAGGTATTGAGGTAATAGGGTAGTGAAAATAGTAGGAGATACACTTGAAGAAAAGTTTTTAGTTTTATTTAGTTCGTTAAATGATATTTCTCCTATTTCTAAAGAAGTTTGGGAAAATGTAAAACCTTTTTTTAAATCTATATCTTTAGATACATCAGAGTATCTTTTTAGAAGTGGAGATATTGTAGAAGATTTTTATTTTTTGACATCAGGATTAGCTCGTTATTATTACCTACGAGAAGATGGTAAAGAGTTTAACAAATCATTCGCTGTAAAAAAAGGCCATTTACTTAGTAGTATCTCTTCTGTTACTGCACAAATGCCTTCACCTTTTAGTGTTGAAATTTTATCTCCTTTTGAATGTTTAACTATAAAATATCAAGATTTTTTAATGTTAGGAAATAAATATCCAGAGTGGAATCATCTAACACTCCGTATTTATGAATCACTTACCGTTAAAAAAGAGCGACGCGAGGCTGATTTTTTACTTCTAAGTGCAACCCAACGGTATCAGAAGTTTTTGAAAGAATATAATGAAGTAGTTGGTGTGCTTCCTAACTACTATATTGCATCTTATCTTGGTATAACAGAAGTAGGACTCTCCCGCATAAGAGGCTCTTTGGGCTTAACATAGGTTAATGACAAGTTTTGCCTTAAATGTTAAAATACAAAAAATTATTTTAAAGAGGATCCTATGAAGTTAAAAATAGCCGAACTTAGTGATATAGAAAGTATTTTAAAACTACATTTTAAATATCAAGTTGATTCAATTGAAGAAGAAGAAGATAAAAAAGATGGTTTTGTTACAACTTCATTTACTAAAGAGCAATTATCAAGCCTTATAAGTCAAGAACAAGGTCTTTTTATCGCGCTTGAAGATGATGAAGTAGTTGGTTATGTGATGTCTGCTTCTTGGGAATTTTGGTCTATTTGGCCGATGTTTGCATATATGATACAAGATTTGGATAACTTAGAGTATTTGGGGCAAAAATTGAGTGTAAAAAACTCATATCAGTATGGTCCTGTTTGTATAGATAAAAAATATAGAGGTAGTGGGTTATTAGAAGAGCTTTTTGATTTTTCTAGAGTTGAGATGGCAAAAAAATACCCTATTTTGGTGACATTTATAAATAAAATAAATCCTAGATCTTATGCTGCACATACTCAAAAACTAGGGTTAACACTTATAAAAGAGTTTGAATTTAACAATAACAGTTATTATGAGTTAGTTTATGATACATCAAAGCCAGTAAAAAATTTAATAAGGAAAGAACATGCCATATGTTAATATAAAAGTAACAAATGAGGGTGTAACAAGTGAACAAAAACAGCAGCTCATTGAAGGAGCAACTAAGCTGTTACAAGATGTTTTAGGAAAAAATCCTGCAACAACTTTTGTGATTATCGAAGAAGTTGAAACTGATAATTGGGGCATTGCAGGGGAACAGGTCACAAAAATAAGGAAGAAAAAAGCAATTGAAAAAGATATTTGAAATTACAGATAAAAAAGTCATAAAAGAAGTTTTAGATAACGCAGAGTACGGAACACTTGCTCTTTGTAAAGATAATAAACCGTACAATGTACCTATCAATTTTGTTGAGTTTGATGGAAATATATATTTTCATGGTGCAAAACAAGGCAAAAAAATCCAGATGATAAATGAAAATCAATATGCCTCTTTTTGTGTTGTTGAATCATACTCTATGATACAGTCATATTTTAGCTCGAACGATAACCTAGCATGTCCAGCTACACAGTTTTTTAAATCTGTTATCATGGATGGTAAAATCGAGTTTGTAAAAGATTATGATGAAAAAGTAAAGATGCTTTCAGCCATGATGGAAAAATTACAACCAGAAGGTAAATATAAACCTCTTAGTGAAGATGTCTATGAAAAGGCCATAAATGCTACAGAAATTTATAAGCTAGTTGTAGAAACTAGTTGTGCAAAATTTAAATTTGGGCAACATTTAAATGAGGAAAGATTTGGAATGATAATCAAAAGTCTTGAAGAGAGAAATGATGAAAAAGATAGATTAACGATAGAGTTAATGAAAAAATATTTTAAAGAAAAATAATGATTTATCAAAATAAAAATCTTTGCAAAGTAAGAACTGTAACAATATTTTTAACTTTAAATAAAGACAAATCAACTTGGAAAGGTGAGATTTTAAAAGCTTCTCAGTTTTGCAATGATTTATCCTTAAGATTTATAAAAAATGGCTATACAGTCCAATCGATTCGTATTGTGACCAATGCTTTTGGAGAGTATCTTGATACTTCAAGTTTAGAAAAAGCAAAAGAGGATTTACAATATATAAGCAATCTTTTGAATTCCCTTTATGTGCAAAATCTTAGAATTAGATTTGCAATCGGTGAAGCTAAAACGAAAGAAGAGATAACACTTTTGCCTGAACTTATTCGAGATTTTGGTGATTTGTGTAATGCTTGTGTAAATGTAGAGATGGATGAGTTTGGGGTTTTAGACAATGAACTTATAAATCTTTCTTCAAAAGTTGTAGAAAAAATTAGTAAAATTACACCAAGAGGAGAGGGTAACTTTAATTTTACGGTTAATTTTAACTGCAAACCTCTTATCCCTTATTTTCCAGCGTCATATCACAATAGTAGTGATGAAAACTGCTTTGTTGTAGGACTTGAAACTCCTGATTTATTGGTAGAAGTTTTAAAAGAGTTTAATGCTACATGTAAAGATTTAAAACATAATGAAAAGTTTAAAAATTATTATGAGATAATGAGCCATGCTTTGCAATATCATGTAGATAATATAAAAAATATAATTGATGGTTTTGATAATGACTCGTTTGTTTTTAGAGGTATTGATAGCTCAGCCGCTCCATCAAAAAACTGTTCAAGTATGTGTGAAGTTTATGAAGAACTCGGAGTTGAGTATTTTGGAGCTAGTGGAAGTGTTGAAGCTTCTTCTTTGTTAACAAAAGTTTTCAAGTCTCTAAAAAACATAGAATTAGTAGGATTTTCAGGACTCATGTTAGCTGTGACTGAAGACATGGGACTTGCAAATGGAACAATAAAAGATCAATACGATTTGCGTTCACTTCTTACTTATAGCTCGGTTTGTGGTATAGGGCTTGATACTGTGCCAATTCCTGGCAATGTAAGGCAAGAAAAACTTAATGCAATCATGAGAGATACAGGAACCATGGCTTTTAGGCTCAATAAACCTCTTACCGTTAGAGTTTTTCCAGTCCCAAATAAAAAAGCAGGGGATATGACTGCATTTGAAAGTGATGATTTGTGTAATTGTAAAATTTTAGAGGTAAGATAATAATGGCTTATAATATATTTTTTGATACAGAAACAACAGGTATAGCAGCAGAAGATCAAATCATCCAAATTGGTGCAATTATCACTGATACAAAGGGTGAGTTATATAAACAAGGTATTTATGATGAATTATGCTCATCAAAAATACCAATAAAACTTGAAGCAATGAGCACTCATGGAATACGACAAGCTCAGCTAGATGGAAAACCAGAGTTTCAAAAAACACAATTTTGGAATGCTTTAAATGAATTAAATAGCAATGAAAATTATCTTATTGCACATAATTTACCCTTTGATTTGGGTATGTTAGAAAAGCATAATTTTAAAAACGAGTGTCAAATCATAGATACTTTAAAATGTGCGATGCATTTATTTGATGTGAAGATTCCTCATGCAAGTGCAGGATTAAATCAAATTGATTTAATTGAAGAAGAGATTTTAGATAAGAGTAATAATATAGTACCAAACTATAAACTTCAAACGATGCGATATAAACTTTTTTCAAAAGAAGAAGAGCAAATAGAAGCTGAAAAGTATGGAGTTGTAATAAAAGCTCATGATGCTATAGGCGATGTTTTAATTTTAAAAATGTTTTTAAAAGTACTTTTTTTTAGAGCTAAAGAGCAGTTTGATTTGAAAAATCAAGAAGTTATGAGTAAACTTGTAGAGCTCTCAAGTCAACCTGTAAAAGTAAAAATGTTTTTGTTTGGAAAATATAGAGGTATGAATATAGAAGATGTATTTCACTCTGATAGAAGCTATCTAGAGTGGCTTTTAAGAGAACAAGATAAGTTAGGTGAAAAGTGTGATAAAAACATGAAATACACTTTACGAGAATTATTGAAAATATAATAGTTACAGAAATTAGAAGGCGATTTTTTTATTATTTATAATATAAGTTTATATTTTAGTTATTAATTTATGATATAGTCATTTCTTTTATTATGAGAAAGGGAGATGATTATGACATTAAAAAATAAAACATTAATAGTTATTTCAACAATTACTACTATTGGAATAGCTATTTTAACAAATATTGGTTATAGCATTGCTCATGAAAATATTTCTAAAAATGTAAATACTCAATTGGAATATTCTGTTGGTATAGAAGTTTTAAAACTTGATCAATATATAAAAGAAAAAAAACTTTTAATACAAAATTTAGCTAAGACATTGGAACATCTAGATTACGATAAACAAATACATCTACGCTATATGGAAACAACACGAAAAGTTATGGGTATACATGGACTTTTTAGTGGTTATTTTGACCATAAATACTTTGATACTACTGGTTGGGCACCATCAAGCTCTGATTGGGATCCTACTATACGACCTTGGTATACAGATACTCTTAAAACTAAAGAGGCAATTCTTACTGGACCTTTGAGTTACAAAGATAATCAGGGAAATACCATTGAATACCTTACAATAAATAAAGCTATGTATAAAAATGGCAATGTCTTTGGTGTACTAGGTAGTGAAATACGAACAAAAGAGTTAAATGATATTTTAAAAAAAGCAAATATATTAAAAACAGGATATATATCTTTACTTAATAATGAAGGAAAGATTCTTGTACATAGGAATGATAAGTTAGTTGGGAAAACTTTATTAGAGTTAGGGTTAGATAGTTTTAATAAAGATTTAGTTTCAAAAAAATCAGGAAAAGTTGAATACTATATTAATGGAGCTAAAAAAGTTGCTTATTTTCAGCATATAAAAGAAGGTGATTTAGTGTTGGTAGGTTTTGTAGAAACAAAAGAGATTGATGGACCTACTGATGCGGTTTTAATAAAATTTATTATTATTGGATTTTTATCTATATTTCTTTCTCTCTTGATAGTTTTTATAGTAATAACTCATGCTTTAAAACCTTTATTTACAATGAAAGAGCATGCTATTGATTTGGCGAGTGGTGATGGAGACTTAACAAAATTTTTAATTGACACTGGGAAAGATGAAATTTCAAGTGTTAGTACAGAGATAAATAAATTTATACAAAAAGTAAGAATAATTATACAAGAGGCTAAACAGGCAGCTACTGAAAACTCAACTGTTTCGCATGAATTGTTTTCTACTTCTCTTAGCGTTGGTGAAAGAGTTGAAAATTCTGCTTTATTAGTTTCAGACACTACTCAAATAGCACACAATATGAAAGAAGAAATTGATAACTCTTTAGAAAAAGTAGATAGAAATAAGAAAGAAATACAAAAAGCTGATATATCTTTACAAAGAGCAAAAGAAGAAATTCATATAATGTCTGAATCTGTTAAAAAAAGTGTTCAAATTGAAGCAGAACTTGCTGATAATATTGAGCAATTAAGTCAAGATGCAGAGCAAGTAAAAGAAGTTCTTACTGTTATTAATGATATTGCCGATCAAACAAATCTTTTGGCACTTAATGCTGCTATTGAAGCTGCGCGTGCAGGTGAACATGGACGTGGTTTTGCTGTTGTTGCAGATGAAGTAAGAAAACTTGCTGAGAGAACACAAAAAAGTTTAATAGAAATCAACGCTACTATCAATGTTATAGTACAAGCAATTTCGAATGCAAGTGAGCAAATGTGTAGTAATTCTAAAGATATTCAAAATCTTACAGGAATTGCACAAAATGTTGAACACGAAATAGGGACAACAACAACAGTAATGCAAAATGCAATTATGATGAATGAAAAAATGATAAGCGATTATGTAAGTACAGGAGAAAATATAGATACAATTGTATCTAAAATCGTAACTATCAATGAATTTTCAAGCGAGAATGCTAGAAGTGTAGAAGAAATAGCATCTGCTTCTGAACATTTAAATAGTATGACAGAAAAGTTAAGCGTTACTTTAAGTCAATTTAAAACTTGATTAAAAGAATACAATTAAAAGAGTATAAATTTTGATAAAAGCTATTAAAATAGACCTTTACATGTAAAGGTCTATAGCCTTGTTATTGGTCATCAACTTCTTTTACACTTTGTAAAAGTTCGCCTAATATATCTGTCATAGTTAAGATACCTTCAAGCTCATTGTTGTCGATAACTAAGAGCCTTTTTACACTACTTTTTACCATGATTTGTGCTGCATACTTCACATCAAGTTGTTCAGATACTTGAAATGATGGTTTTGAATAAATATCATACACTCGTAGTAAATCTATATCACCATCATTTGCGATAATTGAGGTTAATATATTTTTGTATGTTAACATTCCATATGCATCATGTGGTTTTAGTTTGTCTACTACTAAAGACTTCACTTTACTCTCTCTCATGAGATTAAGAGCTTCTCTTATAGGCATCATTGGTGATACTTTAACAATTTTATCTACCGGTATCATTATATCTTTTACTAACATTATAGTTCCTCCATAATTTCTTTTTCAAATAATTCTACTTCTTTACTTTCCATTCCTGAAAGATGTGTCAAAGGAAAAGTAAATACCATTCCATTTGAGTTATCATCATTGTGTAAGTTTAGCTCTTTTCTAAAAGCTTTAAAGACTTTCATACTTAACTTTTGTGGTAGTATAAAAAGCAACAAAGATACATTTTCTTCTAAAGTTAAACCAAAAAAGACTTTTTTCTCTTCAAGTCCAATACTTTTACCATTTAAGATAGTTACTCCACCAGCACCTGCTTTTTTTGCTATATCTATAGCTTCTTCTTCTTTTGAATCAGGTACTATTGCTACGAGTGATACAAATTTCAATTTATCTCCTTTGTTTCTTGTTTATTCTTCGTTTTAATGTGTGCATGTATACCATAACCCATAACCGTTATCATAGGAAATAAAGAGGCAAATGCGATAAGTCCAAAACCATCTATAAGAGGGTTTCTTCCATCTATATTTTCTGCTAGACCTAGTCCCAGAGCTGCAACAAGAGGAACAGTTACGGTTGAAGTTGTAACTCCTCCACTATCATATGCAATAGGTACTATATATTTTGGTGCGAAGTAGGTCATGATTATTACTATGATGTAGCCCACTATGATATAGTAATGAAGCGGTGTTCCACTAATAAGCCTAAAAGCTCCAAGTGAAATACCAAGAGCAACCCCTAATGCGACTGAGAGCCTGAGTATTTTTTGGTTGATATTTCCTTGACTTATTTCACTTGCTTTCATGGCAATCGCGATAAGAGCAGGTTCTGCCATGGTTGTAGAAAAACCTATCATAAAAGCAAAAAGATAGATAAAATAGTTATTTTTCATAGTTGTAAGTGAGTAGGCTATGTTTTCTCCGATAGGAAAAAGTCCAAGCTCTAGACCAACGATAAAAGCATCTAATCCAATAATAAGAAGGATAATTCCAACAATAACTTTTTTTAAGTGAGGAATTGGTCTTTTGATAATGATATATTGAAAGAAAGCTATTACTAAAAGTATTGGAGCAACATCTTTTATGACACCAAAGAATTCCATCATAAGGTTATACATGCCAAACCTTTCAGCAACAAGAATTGCTTCACTAACTTTACTAACAGTATCAACAACTTCTGCTGTTGAGCCAAAGTTATAGACTATGATTCCAAAAACTTGAACAAATATCATAGGAGTAAGAGAAGCAAAAGCGATGAGCCCAAAACCATCAATGGCTGGATTCCTTCCTTTGATTGATGAACTTAGCCCAATTCCAAGCGCAGCAACAAGTGGGACTGTTACAGTTGAGGTAGTAACACCGCCACTGTCATATGCAAGTCCTATGATTTCTACTGGTGCAAAAAAAGTAACACTTACAACAATTATATAACCAGCGATGATATAGTACTGGATTGGATGTCCTAAAAGTATTCGTAAAACTCCAAGTGCAATAGCAAAACCAACAGAAAAAGCAACTGTCAAACGAAGATAAAAAGCATCAATTCTTCCATCACTTATGATTGAAGCTTTATTTGCTATAGCGATAAGAGCAGGTTCTGCAATAGTTGTTGAGAAACCTATTAGAAATGAGAAAAAGAGTAACCAAAATACAGAGCCTTTTTTAGCAAAATCATTTGCAAGATTCTCTCCAACAGGAAATATACCTATCTCAAGTCCTCTTATAAAAAGAGCAAGTCCAGTTGCAACTATAAAAAGACCGATACAAATAGAAGTCAAATCTTCTGGCATTGTTTTTATGATAAAAATTTGAAAAAATGCAACAACTGCTACAATAGGAAGCAAATCCATAGAG
>Ga0193951_1000128_pt1 | contig 34199 bp, 26 predicted proteins | sample BB_2_MG_FD_140370 | JGI IMG/M metagenome (GOLD analysis project Ga0193951, IMG submission 140370) | Microbial mat bacterial communities from the Broadkill River, Lewes, Delaware, United States - BB_2_MG | ecosystem: Environmental > Aquatic > Freshwater > River > Microbial mats | place: USA...
AGCTTTATGATGTAAGCTTTGTTGATGGCACTTGTCCTGACTTGTTTAGCGGATGTGATGAACAGAGCGATTTTTTCTGGCAAACCGAAGAAGAAAGTAAAGTCGCATCATTGGCATTATTAAATGATGTCTTTGTAGATTCAGTTGATGGTTTATTTGATTCGTTACCTGATTTAACTTTTGGTTGCAGTAGTAATACCTACAATGATTGTTTTGTAATCACGCCATACAAAAGTAATACAAATAACACACTCTTTGGCGTAATGGCATTAAATAATAGCAATCCTAATTGGGACACAACGAGTCCTTTTACAGTGGGTATAGGTTTAAATACCGGTATTTCTAACTCCTCAACTTACGCAGTATGGAGCAGCCCTAAGCCGTTGCAAGCGGTAACAGAGCCAACGACACTGACTATTTTTGCATTAGGGTTAATAGGTTTGACATTGCGTCGTTGCAATAAGGAGTCTTAAATAAATATTGCTTGTTTAAAATCAATAACCAATAACCAATAACCAATAACCAATAACCAGTGAGGTTGATCGCGTAAGTAAGTTGGTATTATTGGCCTTCAAAACTAATATAGACCGCTATATTAGTTTTGAAAAATTAGCCCTCGCCTAGCGATTTTATCTTCCACCTGCTTTAATTTTGTTTATAAATAAAGGTGGGTGTCCACGTTAAATCATATCCACGTTAAATCATGTTAAATTTTCTGTCCACGTTAAACTTTCACGTTAAATTTTAGGTGAATTTATGGTTGTTATCTTTTTTCGTAGAAAGTTAATAATCGAAGAATTGAGGAAAGTGTTGTCAATAATATTAATTTATTGCAACAATCTAAAAATAAACTAGAAAGATACAAATTCATCAATGAAATACGTTAATTGAAATATGTTAACTATTTTATCTCGCTTATCTAATTTATCGATTAAATTTGTATTTTATATACCACTTATCATTATTAATGATTTCTTTATGCAACTTAATTGGTTATAGACTGTAATATACCGTAAAAAAATATATGGGGAAGTATGCTTATATTTAATCGAGAGAGTAACAGTGCTATTTTATTAGCAGGTATATTTGCGCTTATTGTAGGCGTTGGCGTGGCTCGTTTTGTGTTTACTTCGCTGCTACCTGCAATGTTAGAAGATAGTATTACTATTGCCTATGCTGGCGTGCTGGCTTCCATCAACTATGTCGGCTATTTAACTGGCTCTATTTTCTCTGTTTTTATTAAAGATATTCATTCTAAAGTTAAATACTTCAGGTTTGGACTGTTTATTTGTGTCATCTCCTCTTTTATTTTAGGCGTTACTGACAATAGTACAATCTGGTTTATTGCAAGGCTATTTGCTGGGTTTGGAGCAGCAATGGCCTTGGTTGTAGGATCGGCCGTTGTCATGTTAAAGCTAAAGTCGGTAAATAAAACCAAAGCGATGGGGATACACTTTAGTGGTTTAGGCTTTTCAATACTCATTACTGATCTGGTTATGAGGGGCGTATTTTATGCTGGCGGAAATTGGCAAGATGCATGGATCATCTTAGCGATATTAGGAGCATTGTTATCGTGTTATTCCGCTTATGTTTTACGGTTTGATAAACAGCCTAACAATGAAGTGGTTAAACACAAATTTGATAAGTCGTTATTTTCTCCGATGGTGATCATTTTAATATTGGCTTATTTTACCGAAGGTATTGGTATGGTTGTACAAGCAACTTTTCTACCCGACATTGTCAATTCGTTACAAGGGCTAGACGGCTATGGTGGATATGTCTGGTTAGCAGTAGGTATTGCTGGTGTTCCATCATGTATTATATGGATGCGTTTAGCACACCGTTTTGGCAGCATTAATATTATGATTGTTGCTATGCTATTACAGATTGTTGGTATTATAATTCCTACCCTTTCTAGCAATATTGTAATGAACCTTATTAGTGGTTTGCTTTTTGGTGCTACCTTTATCGGATTAGTGTCTTTATTTATGAATTTTGGTGGTCAACTTTCTAAGAAAAATCCTGTGTTTATTATGGGAGCAATTACATCTGCTTATGGCATAGGGCAAATTTTAGGTCCATTATATTCAGTTGCATTAATAAAACAATTTGGTAATTATAATGAGGCGTTATATTTAACCGCGGCCATTGTTACTATGGGTATTTTACTATTAACTTATGCAAAAATTAATTATAAAGAAGCTAAAGATACTGCTCAATAGTATCTTTACTATGGTGTTTTCTATCTTTCAATTACACGTTCAAATGGTGGTAAAGAGTCAAGTAATTGCTTACCGTATCTTTTAGTTACTACCCGTTTATCCATCAAAGTGATTACGCCTTCGTCTTTTTCATTACGCAATAATCGCCCACAGGCTTGTACAAGTTTTTTAGAGGTGTCAGGTACTGATAATGACATAAAAGGATTACCTCCTTTTGCCGTAATATATTCGGCTTGAGCTTGTTCAACGGGAGAGGTTGGTACAGAAAAAGGCAGCTTTGTGATAATTAAATTGTTTAAGTAATTACCAGGTAAATCTAAACCTTCAGAAAAGCTTTGTGTGCCAAAAATAATACTGGTTTTATTGTTGTCACAATTCTTCTTATGTTTTTCAATGATATGTTGGCGAGAATGCTCTCCCTGTACCGCAATATCAAGTTGATTTTTTTCTCGTAACGCTTGTGCAACTTTTTCCATTTGCCAATAAGAAGAAAAAAGTACTAAGCTGGCACTACCTTGCTCTAAATACTTAGGTAGTTTATCTATCAGTTCGTCGGTGAATTGCATGGCACTTGGTTCGTTCGTCATTTTTGCAACAACCAGTTGAGCATTATTTTGATAATCAAATGGTGACGTTACCTGTTGATACTGGCTACCATCATCGTTTCTTAAACCAGCTTGAAAACGAAAGTTATCAAAGGAATTTAAGGCAAGTAATGTCGCTGAGCATAATACCGCGCCTTCACATTGACTCCAAAGTTTATCTTCTAACGTAAATCCGACTTCTATTGGCGAAGCACACAATAAATAGTCTTGTCGAGCACTAGCTTTAACAGGATCTTGAATTTGAATCCACCTTGCCATTGGTGCCGCTTTATCACTGTCTGTTTTAGCGTACATGTGCCAAAGCGACTGTAAATTTTCTAACCTTTGTATCATAAAGCCAGCCTCACTTAAAACAGGCTCAGCAAGATACATTTGGCAATCACCATCTTTTACTGCTTCAATTAAGGCATTATAAAGTTTGTTTAAGTGGCTTAATGATTTTTTGCTTAATTCATTACAATCTTCAGCCCAATTTTTTAATGATTTAGGAATTATGCCATTGTCGAAGCGGTAAACCTTATCGTCATTGTTTTTGAAATTGTTGCTATTGTCTGTTGCATTATTTTCTAGAAAATAGGTTTTTGCATTATTATCAACAAACGTAAGTACTTTCTGCATTTCTATTAATAAATCTTGGCAGTCATCGCTAAGCTTTAATGCCGGAGAAATAGCACGTTGAGATTTAATCAACTTCGCCATTTTATCACCCGTCTCCCTTAACTTAGTTAGCCAATCAATAGCACCACGTAAGGTAACGCTTGCACTCGAATGGTCTCGGGTCACTTTAGGTAAATGGTGCGCTTCATCAATAATATAAAAAGTTTCATCGGGAGGGGATAATATTTTACCGCCACCTAATTCAAGGTCCGCTAACAATAAGCTATGATTGACGACTAACACGTGAGCCTGTTCCATTGTTTCTCGAGCTTTATGAAATGGGCAGTGATGATGTTCTGATAACGTTTTTAAACAACTATGTTTATCACTTTGTACTTGAGACCAAATATGGTGCGGGATAGGGCTTTTCCATGAATCTATGTCACCGTGCCAAGAGCCGTCAGTTAATGCCTTATGCATAGCATTTAATGTACGAATATCGCTCGCTTGTGGTTTTTCAGCAAAAGTAAAACCTGCTTGAGGGGAATCAGTCGCGACAGCTTGTGTTAGTTTTTGTCTGCATACATAACGTTGTCGGCCTTTAACTAAGGCAAAATCAAATTTTAAGCCGGCATATTTTTTTAAAAAAGGTAAGTCTTTATCAACCAGTTGCTCTTGTAATGCTACGGTTGCAGTAGAAATACAAACTTTTTTGTCACGCGCTAAGGCTAAAGGAATAGCACCTAAACTATAAGCAAGAGATTTACCTGTACCCGTGCCAGCTTCTATCGCGATAATTTTTCTATCTTTACTGTATTCACCGGCTAAGGTTTTTGCTATTTCAGCAATCAAAAACGTTTGTTGCTTTCTAGGGTTAAAGTTACTTAAATTCTCACCAATTGCTTTATATGATTGACGGATTATGAGTTTTAACTTGTCAGTTAGCATTTAAGGCAGTTTCCAAAGGTAAGATTATAAAGTACACTGCTGTATATATTAACAGGCTTTGTTTTTTCTCTCTATTTAATTTTAAAAAATATGCAAACTAATCTGCCACAACAAATACAACAGGGCTTTTTACTTAGTCGCCAAGTGCAAGATAAAGGTAACGATTTACAGATAACATTGTGGTTAAAAACTGAAAAAGGAGCACAAAAACTTGTTATTTATAATGAATTAGCCGTTTTTTTTGTTGAGCAACCGCAGGCAAAGCAAGCAGAGGCTATATTACAACACCAAGGAATATCGCTTGTTAAGCAGCAGCTGTTAGAATTAAAAACCTTTACTCAACTATATGTTCATGGATTTTATTTTGCTAATTTATCGCAGTTTTATCGTGCGCGAGAATGTCTTAGAGCAAAAAAAATTAAGTGTTATGAAGATGATATACGTCCTGATGATCGTTATTTAATGGAGCGATTTATTACTGCTGATATAGATTTTTTATTTAGCCGTAATAGCATGAATTACGAAACACATAACACTTATCTTAATCCTCTTAAAGTTAAGTGTAAAAAATCAGCGCAGCCGTTAGCAATTCATTTGAGTATGTTATCACTTGATATTGAATGTTCTATGGCAGGAGAGCTTTATTCAATTGGTCTTTATGCTAATAATAATGAAGAATTGAAGCGTGTTTTAATGATAGGTGATCCTCAGTATGATGCCGAATCTTATATTGTTTGGGTTGCCAATGAAAAAGAGTTACTCATTGAACTCATTAAGCAAGTAGACATTATTGATGCTGATATTTTTATTGGTTGGAATGTGATTAATTTTGACTTTCGTTTATTACAAAAACGTTGCGATCTTCATCAAGTAAAATTTTCCATTGGACGTGATGGTAGTGAACCTCGCTGGCGAACTAATAGTAATAATACTGATCAGCAGTTTATTGAAATTGCTGGCAGAGTCGTGCTTGACGGTATTGATTTACTAAAAACAGCAACCTATAGCTTTCCTAGTTTTTCCCTAGACAACGTTGCCAATACGTTATTAGGTATAGGGAAAAAAGTTGATAATGTTGAAAATAGAGTTGATGAAATCACCGATAATTTTTTAAATAATAAACCAGCATTGGCGGCTTATAACCTTGAAGATTGCCGATTAGTATGGCTAATTTTTGAAAAAACTCAATTATTAGAATTTGCCCAATTGCGTGCGCAATTAACCGGATTAGCAATTGACAGAATAGGTGGCTCTGTTGCCGCTTTTACTAACCTTTACTTACCTAAACTTCACCGTAGTGGTTATGTCGCGCCTAATATGGGAGACGGTGTTTCTGGCTTAATATCTCCCGGTGGCTATGTTATGGATTCAATACCTGGTCTGTATAGCAATGTGTTAGTGCTCGATTTTAAATCACTATATCCGAGTATTATTCGAAGTTTTAAGATAGATCCTATGGGATTAGTTGAAGGCTTATTAGTTGTCGAAAAAGAAGAGGCTAATACCACGTTACCCGTTCAAAATAAAAAAGTGGTAGAGGGGTTTGATGGCGCGTATTTTTCGCGCGATAAACATTTTTTACCCGATATAATCACTTCACTTTGGTTAGAGCGAGATAAGGCGAAATTGCAGAAAAATGCGGCATTGTCACAAGCAATTAAAATTATCATGAACAGTTTTTATGGTGTTTTAGGCTCAACGGGGTGTCGTTTTTTTGATCCTAGGCTTTCTGGCTCTATTACTAAACGTAGTCATGAAATTTTAAAAAAGACAACTCACTGGATTGAAGAACATGGTTTTCGTGTTATTTACGGTGATACCGATTCAATCTTTGTGCATGTTGGTGATGATAGAGCTGCTGCTGAATGTAAAAGTTTAGGTCGAGATTTACAAGGCTTTATTAATGCAAAGTGGCAACATTATATAAAAGCAGTTTTTGACTTACCTTGTGATTTAGAAATTGAATTTGAAACACACTTCACCAAATTTTTAATGCCAACAATTCGTGGACAGGAAGCAATTAAAGGACAAAAGGTTGGTACGAAAAAAAGGTATGTTGGGTTAAGTGATGGAAAATTAATTTTTAAAGGACTAGAAACGGTTAGAAGTGACTGGACTCAAGCGAGTAAAGTGTTCCAGCAAGAATTGTTCAGACGAGTATTTGATGATTTACCTATAGATGAGTACATTTGTACTCTATTGAGCGAGATAAGGGCTGGAAAGCATGATAATAATCTAGTTTATATGAAAAAAATAAGAAGAGATCTTAACGATTATGTTAATACGCCACCTCATATTAAGGCATGTTTAATTGCTAATAAAGCTTCAATAGACTCAGGTCAATCACCTAAGTATAGAAAAAGAAGTATTATTGAATATGTGATGACCTTAAATGGTGTAATGCCAATAGAGTTATCGAAAGGGAATTTAGATTATGAGCATTATATCGATAAACAGATTAAGCCAATAGCCGATGATGTTTTACCTTTTCTCGGGAAATCTTTTGATGAGATTGTTAGTAAGCAAATTAATTTATTTTAATCGATTGTTGTTCGTTATTTCATACTGATTTGATATTTTAGCCGCTATTTTTATTTTACCACTTGTGTACTCTGCCTTTTTATACTGCAATTATTTTAAGCTCTTTATTACTAAGCAAGTTACTTAGGTGCATGCTGGTTGCTTGTCCATTTTAAAACTGGCATGATTTAATGAACATTTATTAAGCTGAGCTTAAGTATATAAAAGGGAATTTTATGTTGTCAGATAAAACAAAATTGTTTCTTAGAATCATCTTAAATTTAAAACCGTCTTTTCATTTTCTTATGTCGTATATTGTCATTTGGTTTGTTTGGCATAATGAGTTTATTAGTTCACTGGTGATGACTAATGGGGGGCTGTACGTAAGGCTACAATCTGCCCTTGACTCTGTTAGTGCCAATCAATATATAGTTGTTTTATTTTTAACGATAATGCTGACACTTATTATTTATAGATTTGATTATTTAACACAAATTTTAGCGGATGATGACAATAGTGAAGAATTTACGTTATTACAAAATAGTAATAGCGCCAAGCATGACAACGACGTGAACATTAAAAAGCTAATGGTAACACTTGAAAGTGCTCAACTAAAACTTTCAGAATCGCTAGAAAGAGAAAAACAGTATAAACAAGAGAAAATCGCGACTACGAGTAAAGTTATTCAGCTACAAAGCCAATTAGAAGAGCTAATGGCAGATAATATTATTTTAAATGAAGAAAATAATAAATTAAAGGCAAGTAATAAAGTGGATGCTGTTCTGTATCAATCCTAACAAAATAGAAGTAACCTAAAACTTATCTCAATAATTTTATTATTAACGATTAACCTAATGAGTTGTTCTAGATATCTATTTCAGTTCTCTCTTATTAGTTATCAGTTTTAAAACTTAACAGATAACAGGTGAATTTTCTTTCATTTCCCTGTATAAATACAAATAAGTTTAGATGGCTAGATAGCTATTTGAAGTAATTAAACCTAAAGGTCAGATTTAAATGAAACAAGATACTAAAATTGTTACTGCAGGTCGCAAAGCAAAATGGACAAATGGTGTAGTTAATCCAAGCGTTACACGGGCTTCAACTGTTGTGTTTGAAACTGTGGCTGAAATGAATGATGCTTTAAAGAATCGTAATAATCAAACCATGGTATATGGTAGAAGAGGCACAACAACAGCGTTTGCTTTTAGTGATGCAATGACTGAATTAGAAGGTGGTGCAGGTTGTGCACTTTATCCATCAGGTACGGCAGCGATAACCAATGCAATAATCTCTTTTGTAGAAAGTGGCGATCATATTTTAATGGTTGATAGTGCTTATGAGCCAACACGTGACTATTGCGATAAAATTTTAGCTAAAATGGGTGTAGAAACAACTTATTATGACCCACTTATTGGTGCTGGTATTGAAGCATTAATAAAGCCCAATACACGTATTGTTTTCTTAGAGTCTCCGGGTTCAATTACGATGGAAGTACAAGATGTACCAACCATTGCCAAAATAGCACATCAACATGATTGTATTGTAATGCTTGATAATACTTGGGGCGCAGGTATTAATTTTAAGCCCTTTGATTACGGTGTTGATATTAGTATACAAGCAGCCACTAAATATATTGTTGGACACTCTGACGTTATGTTAGGCACCGCGACAGCAACAGAAAAATATTGGCCACAATTACGCGATAATAGTTATTTAATGGGGCAATGCACCTCACCAGATGATTTATATCTTGCGTTACGTGGTATTAGAACGATTGGTGTACGTTTAAAGCAACATGAAAAGAGTGCGTTAACAGTAGCTAGCTGGTTAAAAGAGCGACCAGAGGTTGATACTATTTTACATCCTGCTTTTGAGTCTTGTCCAGGACATGAGTTTTTTAAACGTGACTTCACCGGCTCTAATGGTTTATTTTCTTTTACCTTAAACTGTGGCAATAGAGAAGCACTTACGGCATTTCTTGATGGCTTATCGCATTTTAAAATGGGTTATTCATGGGGAGGGTTCGAATCACTTATTTTAGGTATTACGAGTATTGATTCAATTCGAAGTGCAACTAAGTGGACGGCAGAGTTTCCGTTAATTCGTTTGCATATTGGTCTAGAAGATGTCGATGATTTAATTGCTGATTTAGAGCAGGGTTTTGCTCGTTTTAATGCCAAATTTTAGCCATAAGCACATTATTGTAAAGTCGCATTGATTGATGCTCGTTATAGGTTTATAACGAGCATCAATGATTTAACTTAATAAATCTGTTAGTTAATCTTTGAGTTATCCTTACCTAACAACATGAATATTTTTTTCGCTATATCGGTGTTGTCTTGTAGACCTTTAAATAACTCACTGTGTTGTCCAAAAGAAAATACAGGTACATCGATGGCCGTATGACCACCAGTAGTCCAACCACTATTACTACGCATATCCATCACCTTCTTAACACTTTTTATTAATGCTAATTCACTTGCAGGTGTAGTTTTACTTTGATACATATTCGCAGTTTTTTCTATTGTAGCGTTATTTTTACTATCATTAAGTAAACTCAGCTCTTCTTCAGATAATTCAAAATTAAATAATTCTGTTGTGATTTTTGCGTTTATTTCATTGGTTGTTAATTGCTTAGCGATATAATTAACAGAGTGCTTCATTGTGCGTAAAGTTTCAGCATTCCATTCATATTTACCATTGGCAGCAATAGTAAAACCACCTGTACTATGATCGGCAGTTACTACCACAAGTGTATCAGGGTGATGTTCAACAAAGTGCTCTAAATATTCAATTGTTTTTGCTAAATCATCCATTTCAGCCATAGCATCGCTTATATCATTACCATGAGCAGCCCAATCAACTTGACTGCCTTCAATGAGCATGAAAAAGCCATTATCAGCTAAATCATCAGTTTCTTGTAAGTCAATTAAATGGTGAATACCTGCTTTAGTCATAGTTGATAAGCGATGTTTATTGGTATCATCCAATGCCCAAGGTAAACCAACATCAGCAAAAAGACCTAAAACAGGTTTATCTTTAGGAAAACTCTTTAAATCTTGATAATTATCGACATAATGAAAACCCGATTGCTTAAACTCATCAACTAAGTTTCTATCTTCGCGGATGAAGTACTTCCAACCGCCACCAAGATAAAGGTCTGCTTTTATGCCATTGTCGATATAGCTATCGGCAATTTCATTGTAATTTCTACGGCTTTCATTATGTGCCAGATATGAAGCTGGTGTGGCATGATTAATTTGAGACGTTACGACTACACCTGTCTTTTTACCTTGTAATTTTGCCCATTCTAATACGGTTTGTATTTCTTTCTTATTTACATCAACACCAATAGCACCATTGTAACTTTTCACGCCTGTAGATAATGCCGTTGCACTTGCTGCGGAGTCAGTGACTACACCAGAAACCGGAGCAGGGTAGGTACTTGATAAACCTTTAAGGTGGCGATCAAATACTGTTTCTTCTACAACTGTTGTTTTTGGGTTGTCACTAAAATAGCGGTAAGCAGTTGTGTAAGCTGGTCCCATACCATCACCAATCACCATAATAATATTTTTGGGTAAATTAGCTGGCATGACCGTTGTTAGTGTGTTCGTTGTCTCTTGCGCTGCTATATTGTCATTAACGTGAGCCGTGTTCGCACAAGAAACACAAAGTAATGACAGTGAAATAGCGGATAAAAATAGTTTCATCTTTTTTCCTGTTTATAAAAAATTATTTAGTTAAGTCAAGGTCAACCCAGACAAGTCTATGATCTGATGAAGCTTGTCTATCTTTGATTAATCGAAAAGCTTCGTCATTTTTCTGTGGCCAAAATACGCCAGAATCTCTAATTGTAAAGCCAACTACAGAAGGAAGAACGTAATCTGCTCGCATTCCCCAGTATGCTGTATGATATTTAGCATTTATATTATCACTTTTATGTAACTGGCCACCTAAGCTTGTTGGCATAGGATCTTGTAATTTACTGTCGGTAATTAGCGCTTCAATACTCGAATTAATTGCGTCACCTTCAACACTAGAGGCATTTTGATCGCCTACTATAACAAAAGGTTGATTAGGGGATAATCCACCTTTGTTGCCATTATCATCATAGATGTAGCTAGCTTGTGTGTTATTAATGTAATCAAACCAAAAACGAATTTCATCATGATTACGTTTACCGTTACGATTCTCTGGGCCATCGAACACAGGTGGTGTCGGGTGGCTAGCTAGAACATGCACTGTCTGGCCATTAATATTTACTGGAATATCCCAATGTGATTTTGATGATAACCTTAAGTTACTCCAAACATCTTCACTAAACCAAGGCTCTTTAGTACTTGGGTCAATTGGCTTCAAAGCGCCTGGCATATCACGCCATTTGAAGAGCTGGAAAGTTCTAATTGCTTTTTCATCAATAGGGTATTTTGATAATAATACCATGCCATAATGACCTTCAAAATAGCCATAACCATGTAAATTATTCGTGGTTGGTTGATTATCTTTATTGTCATTATTGGTGTTTTTGTTTACTTTTACACCGGTATTAACAGTACCTTGATAAAAGTAAGGGTAATGAATCTCGTTTTGTTTATTCTGTCCATTACCTAAATAGTTCTTCATAAAATAAAGAATGTTTTCATGATTTTTATCTACATGATCAAATTCATTTAGTAAAATGATATCAGGATTAACACGTTGGATTATTTCAGCAATATTTTTAATTTGTGGATTATTACCTCTTAACGCTTGCGTAAGTTCATCACCTGTTACGTTAGGTGTTCTATTCGGTGACGGTTTTGCATAGTTGAATGCTTCCATACTGACATTGAAGGTTGCGATACGTAGTTTAGTTGTTGCTTCTGTATTTAGTTGTGTGTTATTTGCAGCCATAGCTTTACTCGCAATAGTTGTATTTAATAGAAAAGCACTAAATAGTATTAACCCATTTAACTTAAAAAAGTTTTTTATCATTTTAATTTACAGCCTCGTAAAATTATATCTGTCAGAAAATTTGTAACATGTTCAATATCATCGCTCTCATAATCAGCACGATTCATAATGGTTAATATTTGATTGTCAAAATCAGCATAGTGTTGAGTTGACGACCAAATAAGCAATATTAAGTTGACTGGGTCTACTGCATGCATTTCACCGTTATCAATCCAGTGCTGAAATATTTTTGCTTTCTCTCTCACCCATTGACGAAGGTAGGTGCGGGCAAAATCTTTTAGGTGTTGAGCACCTTGAATAATTTCCATCGCATAAATCTTAGACGCTTTTGGGTTATTGAAAGACATAGCAACTTTAGCCCGAATAAATTTTTCTATCGCAAGCTTTGGACCATCTTCGAGTAAAATATCACCGATGCCTTCATCCCACATGTTAAGGGTTTTTTCTAAAACAGCATGATATATATTTTCTTTATTTTTAAAGTAATATAAAACATTAGCTTTAGGTAACCCCGCGTTATCTGCGATAGATTGCACAGTGGCTCCTTTATATCCTTGTAATATAAATTCGTCTTGAGCGGCAATCAGTATTTTATCGGTACTGATTGTTCGTATTTTTTGTGATTTAGAGTTTTTATTCATTTTTATTTGATTTTTAACTAATATTGACTATTTTTCATAAGAGATTACATAACTTTTACTGGTGATTATTAACCATTTTTCCATTAAATCATAGCAAGGTTACACTGAAGTTAAAGGGGATTTTTATGGTTACATCTACCATAATCAATACCAATAATATGTACTTTTTTAGTGGTTATATTTCTGACTATTTTTAGTTTCTTGTCCTGTTGGTCTATTTATTTATTTCTAAATAATCTGTTAATCCTATAGATCTTGTCTATAAAAAGCAAAAAGCTGACCTTTTGGTTCGTTTTTTATCATAACGCTTTTTTTTTAAGTGAAATTGAGTTAATTTATACAGGTATGTAATAAAAATGTAATGAAACTTTGGTTAAATTGACTACATTGCTTTAGGTCAGATAAAAACGGTAAACAAACTTTAGATGAGTATTGTCTGAAGAAAATAATAATTTATACATAAAACACATAGGAATATTAACATGAAAACCCACTCTATCTCTCGAATAGCGGGCGCCCTTGTTGTTGCGCTTGGTTTGTCAACCTCTGTTATTTCAACAGATGTTGCTGCAAACACAACTTCTTCGGGTATTAAAGGTCAAATTGTCGGTCCTAACGGCAATGCTGCTGCTGGTACAAAAATTACGATTGTACATGTACCATCAGGAACGACGAAAACAGCTGTTGTAAATGAATCAGGTCAATTCTCTGCTAAGGGTCTACGTGTTGGCGGACCTTATAACATTATTATTGATTCAAATAGCTTTAAAGATACTGAGTTATCGAATGTATTTTTAACCTTAGGTGAAACTTACCCTGTTAGTGTTTCATTAGAAGCGCAACAATCTATAGAAACTATCGAGATAACGGGACGTGTAGTTAATAGTAATTATGGTAGCACTAGTCCTGCTTCTAATTTTAATTTACAAGATATTGAACTAGCACCAAGCGTTGATCGTGATCTGAAAGACGTTATTCGTGTTGATCCTCGTGTATATATTAATGAATCTAGCTCAAATGCAATTGTTTGTGCCGGTGGTAATCCACGCTTTAACAGTCTAACTGTTGATGGCGCACGTATGAATGATAACTTTGGTTTGAATGGCAATGGTTATCCAACAGTTCGTATTCCATTTTCATATGATGCAATTGATCAAGTTTCTGTTGAGCTAGCACCTTTTGATGTTCAATATGGTGGCTTTACCTCTTGTAACATTAATGCTGTAACTAAATCTGGTGGTAATGAGCTACATGGTAGTGTTTTTGTTGATTACACAAGCGACTCGTTAAAAGGTGATAGTTTAGAAGGCGATTCTATTGATACAGGTAGTTATAACGAAAAACGTTATGGTTTTAATGTTGGCTTCCCATTAATAGAAGATGAATTATTCTTCTTTGCTGCTTATGAAAAGTTAGATGGCTCTCAAATCATGCAATATACTGCATTTGATAATGGCGCTATTTCACAAAGTGATATTGATAACATTATTCAAATATCAAAAGATAATTATAATTATGATCCAGGTACAATGGTACCTAGTATTCCAGTTGATGATGAAAAAATCTTAGTTAAGTTAGATTGGAACATTAATGAGCAACATCGTTTAAACTTTGTTTATAACTACAATGATGGTTATGAAATTGGTCAATCTGACGAAGGTTCTACACGACTATCATTATCTAACCATTTTTATGAACGTGGTGCAGAATTTACGTCTTATGTTTCATCTTTATATTCAGATTGGACAGATAACTTTTCTACTGAGTTTCGTTTAGGTTATTCTAAATTAGATAATCGTCAAACGTCTTTAGATGAATCAAGTGGTTTTGGTGAGTTTAGAATTGAAGATGTTGGTTCTGGAGGCGTTGATGTTTATTTAGGGCCAGATGATTCTCGTCAATCAAATGAATTGAACTACGATACGCTATCATTAAAAATTGCCGGTACTTATTATCTAGATGAACATGAGTTATATTTTGGCTTTGAAAGAGAAGAGCTTGATGTTTTCAATTTATTTGTTCAACATTCTCAAACTGAAACGCGTTTTAATAATGTTACCGACTTTGAAAATGGTTTAGCTGATGATGTTTACTATGGTAATGCGGCTTCACTTAATCCTGCTGATGCTGCTGGTGAATTTAGCTATGCATTAAATACGGTATACTTTCAAGATAAGTTTGAGTTAGAGTCATATGATGTCACCATCACTGCTGGTCTTCGTTATGATTGGTATACAAGTGATGATAAACCAAATTACAACCCTAACTTCGAATCACGTTATGGTTTTTCAAACGCTCAAAACTTAGATGGTATTGATTTACTTCAACCACGTTTAGGTTTGAATTGGGTTGTTAATGATCAATTAGAAGTTCGTGCCGGTGCTGGTCTTTACTCTGGTGGTAATCCAAACGTTTGGATTTCTAATAGTTATTCAAATGATGGTGTTCGTAATATTCAAGATAGCTCTGTAAGAGATGCATATATTTTGGGTCCTGATGCTATTGCTTTTGATGGTACTGGACAAGCAGGGTATGATATTCCTGTTCAATCAATTAACAATGTGAGCACAGGAACTGCAGATTCAAGCACAAACTCAACTGATCCTGGTTTTGAAATTCCTTCAGAATGGAAATATTCATTAGGTCTTACTTATGTTACTGAATCAGAATATGTAATCACAGCAGATTACTTATACACAGACAAAGAAAACTCTGCGATTGTAAATGATTTAGCAGCAGTAGTAACTGATGTCGCTCCTGATGGCAGACGCATCTATGAAAGTTCTCGTGGTTTTGATAATGACTTCTTCTTAACAAATGTTAGTGGTCAAGATGGCGAAACAACTGTTGTATCTTTCGGTGTTAGTAAAGAGTATGAAAATGGGTTATCAATGACAGCTTCTTATGCGTTTACAGAAGCTAAAGATGTTCACCCAATGACTAGTTCAGTTGCCTTTTCTAACTACCATGGCATTGCAGTTTCTGATCCACAGTCTCCAGGCGTTGCAACTTCAAATTACGAAGTTCCACATAGATTTACATTAAATGTACATTACTCTCATGAATTCTTTGATGGCTTAGACACAAACTTTAGTTTGTTCGGTCAAGCGATGCAAACTCATGGTTATGATTATAACTTCTCTAATAACTCAAGTGGATTTGGTTATAACGACTCTAATCGCCAGTTATTATATGTTCCAACAGAAAGTGATAGTAAAGTTATTTATGGTGCTGATTTTGATTTAGATGCATTTAACAACTTTATTGCTTCTGAAGGTCTAACTCGCGGTGAAATCATGGAGCGTAATAGCCTTGACGGTGGTTGGTGGACTAAGTTTGATGTTCGTGTAGAGCAAGAAATTCCTGGTTTCACTGAAGATCATAAAGCAAGTGCTTACTTTGTAATAGAAAACGTTGGTAACTTCTTAAATGATGATTGGGGTGTACTTAAAGAAGGTAACTTCTTACAAGGTGCTGTAGAAGCTTCAATTACTGATGACGGTCAATATTCATATAATAAGTTTACTTCTCCTAGTTACAAAAGTAGACAAACTGATGCATCATTATGGGAAATTCGTATCGGTGTTAGTTACGATTTCTAATCATTAGTTTATAAAAAAGTCATTTTAAAAACCGTGCTTTATCGCACGGTTTTTTTATGTCTAAATTTTAGTTATTTTAATTATATTTTTAGAAAAATATTTACTACTAAATTTAATAATTGATGTTAGTATATCTAAATACTTGACCGTATGGTCAAGTAATATTCTTAAGCTAGAAAAAGTGAGTAAATTAATGAGTAACAATATTGATGCTAGTGTTTGGCAAAACCTTGTCGACAATGCAAAGCAAGCTTACCAGCAAGCTTATGCACCTTATAGTGAGTTTAGAGTAGGTGCTGCCGCGTTAACGACAGATACTAAAATAGTGCAAGGCTGTAATGTTGAAAATGCATCTTACGGGTTAACTGTTTGCGCTGAACGTAATTGTATTGCTCAAGGTGTTATTCATAATCCAAGTAATAAAACTGTTGAGTTCACGGCATTGGTTGTTTATACCGAGCAAGAAATATTGACGCCGCCGTGTGGTGCTTGCCGACAAGTAATTGCTGAATTTTTCCCTCAAGATGCGCTAATTATGGCAGCTAACCATTTGAATCAACAGCAGCACTGGACGGTGGCAGAGTTATTGCCAGATGCATTTACTCCCTACAACCTTATCAATAAAACTTAGTAAACATATAACAACGAATTAAAATAATAATTAAAAAAGACAGAAAGGATTAAACAATGTTATTACCCCAAGAAATTATCGCTAAAAAGCGAGATGGTAAAGTACTTAAACAAGATGAAATTAAATTTTTTGTTGATGGCTTAGTATCTAATAATTTTAATGATGCGCAAGTTGGCGCAATGGCAATGGCAATTTTTCAAAAAGGCTTAGTACCACAAGAAACTGTAGAATTAACAAAAGCCATGATGCATTCAGGGGAGGTATTATCTTGGCAGCATTTAGACGGACCTGTTATTGATAAACATTCGACTGGCGGGGTTGGTGACAAAGTTAGCTTTATGCTTGCAGCTATTGTTGCTGCTTGTGGTGGTTATGTTCCAATGATATCAGGGCGAGGGCTTGGCCATACTGGAGGCACTGCAGATAAGCTTGAAAGTATAGCGGGTTTTAATGTTCAGCCTAATTTATCTGATTTTAAACGCATTGTTGCTGATCTCGGTGTCGCTATCATTGCTCAAACTCCTGATTTAGCACCAGCAGACAGACGTTTATATGCTATTAGAGATGTTACTGCAACAGTGGCGTCTATTCCTCTTATCACGGCGTCTATTTTATCTAAAAAACTTGCTGCGGGCCTTGATGTGTTAGTCATGGATATAAAAATGGGCAATGGCGCTCAAATGGAAGATTTAAGTCAAGCAAAAGCGTTGGCAGATAGTATTACCAGTGTTTCTAACGGTGCAGGGGTGAACACTCAAGCTATTATTACTGATATGAATCAAGTGCTTGGTAATACTGCGGGTAATGCGTTAGAAATGTATGAAACCGTAAAATATTTAACGGGTAAGCTTCGTGAGCCAAGGCTTCATCAAGTGGTTGTAACTTTAGCTAAAGCGATGTTAATCAATAGTAAACTTGCTAAGAGTGATGATGAAGCACAAGTAAAAATAGACAATGCATTAGATTCAGGTAAAGCGGCTGAAATTTTTGCTAAAATGATCAGTGCTTTAGGTGGACCAACAGATCTACTTGAGCAGCCTTGGCGTTCAATGAATAAAGCAGAGCATATCATTGAAATATTATCGCCTTGCAATGGATATATTAAAGCAATGCAAACGCGTGACATTGGTTTTTCTGTTGTTGGTTTAGGTGGTGGGCGTATTAGTAATGATCAAAAAATTGACCATAGTGTTGGTTTTGATCGTATTTTACCTATTGGCACACGTGTAAACCGAGGTGATGTTATTGCAAGGGTGCATGCAAGCTCTCTCGATAGCGCTGAACTTGCTAGTAAACAATATACAGATGCAGTAAGTTTTTCAGATACGCCAGTAGATGAAGCACAAATTATTTATTAATGTTTAAATCACCATTTACTTTTATTTCTACTCTGCCGTTTGAGTAGAAATAAATTGTATAAAGAACAGTGAGTGTAAGCAATCAGGGTAAAATTTTTATCTTTTACCGATGTTTTTTATGAAGGATAATTTAGTTGTTTACCGAACTTTGTTTTAACGTAAAATAGAAAGAAATCATAAAGTAACTTATATTGTAGAGACCACTATGACAGATGAAACTATTTTTTCTAAAATTATTAGACAAGAAATCCCAACCCCATTACTTTACCAAGATGAATTAGTAAGCGCTTTTAGAGATATTGCCCCGCGCGTAAGTACTCATATTTTAATTGTACCTAATAAGCATATCCCGACCACTAATGATGTTACTGACGCTGATGAGTTAACCATGGGACGTATGTTCACTGTTGCTAGAAAGTTAGCTAAACAAGAAGGGGTTGATGAAAGTGGTTATCGCTTGATTGTAAATTGTAATAAAGATGGTGGACAAGAAGTCTATCATATTCATATGCATTTACTTGGAGGTCAACGTTTAGGTGAAATGTTAGCGCTTTGATTCTCTTTTAAGTGGGAAAAACGATAAGTAGTTATATTGGTAAGATTAAAGACAGTGCACTTAATTGTTGGCTACCGCATAATTAAGGTATATGTAGATATTATACTTTCTAGGATTTTATGTGAATTGGAAAGCATTGCTCGAAAATCGAAATCGCCTATTCTGGCTTGTACATTCTGCAGGTTGGTTTGGCTTTGCTTTAGTGCATTATTTGGGGTCCTTGCTTCATGATTTGCGCGATATATTTGTCGTTATTATTTTTTTAAATGCTTATGCTGGCTGGTTGCTTTCTGTTCCTCTTCGCTATATATATCGTAGAGTTTGGAATCTTCCGCCATTTAAAATAGCGCTGGTGGTGATTTTTTCTTCTTACATCACCGGTGTTTTATGGCAAGTCGTTAAAAACCTAAATTATTGGGAAATATATAAACATGGTTATAAGCCGGATTTTATATTGATGTATACCCAATCAAGTGTTTGGTCATTTTATATTATTCTCAGTTGGAGTGTTTTGTACTTTGGTACTAAGTATTATCAAATGTTACAAGTTGAAAAGCAAAATGTATTAAAAGCAAATTCAGTTGCCCATCAAGCTCAGTTAAAAATGTTGCGATATCAGCTTAATCCGCACTTTTTATTTAATACACTTAATGCTATTTCAACCCTCATACTGTTAAAGGATAATGCTACGGCTAATGGCATGGTTACTAGATTAAGTGAATTTTTACGTTATTCTCTTGATAAAGATCCGATGAAAAAAGTTAGCCTAAACAGTGAAATTCAAGCACTAGAGCTATATTTGGATATAGAGAAAGTCCGTTTTGAAGAACGGTTGCAAGTTCATATTTCTATCAATGAAAATTGCGAAAAGGCATTAGTACCTAGCATGATTTTACAACCGATTGCTGAGAACGCAATTAAGCATGCAGTAGCCACGCAAGAACGAGGCGGTAGTATTACAATTACGGTAAATAAATTTGCAAACGATTTAATGATAGAGCTAGCGGATGATGGGCCTGGTGCAGAGATAGTTGATGGTAATTTATATAGAGAAAATGGGGTCGGGTTAGTGAATACTCGTGAACGTTTAAATGCTCTATATGGTAACAATTATTCGCTTGTTGTTGCTAATAATATTCCTTCTGGTGTTAAAGTAAGTATTCGTATGCCGTTTGAATTATTATAATGTGTTCAATAAAACCATTTACAACACATTATCAGGGTTGAGTTATGATTTTTCGCACAATTATTGTAGATGATGAGCCACTTGCTCGAAAGGGACTAAGTATACGTCTACAGAGCTTTAACGATATCCATATCATTAAACAATGCAGTAATGGTAGAGAAGCTATTGAAACAATAAAAGAATGTCAGGTCGACTTAATGTTTCTTGATATTCAAATGCCTGGATTAACTGGCTTTCAGGTTATTGATGAAATTGAAAAGCAAGGGTTGAAAATGCCAATGGTGGTGTTTGCCACAGCGTTTGATCAGTATGCGATTAAAGCTTTTGAAGTATTGGCGCTCGATTATATTTTAAAGCCAACCAATGAAGATCGTCTTGCTCAGACACTCGACAAAATTAGACAACACTTCAGATCAAGTACCGATGCAGAGCATAAGTCTAAATTGATTCGATTAGTCAGTGATGTTACCGGTAATGATTACCAACAGATTTTAACCGAGCTTACTAATAATCAGCCTGTTAGCTTGTCTAATTATTCCGATATATTAGCGATTAAAGATGTTGGTGAAGTGACCAGAGTCCCAGTCAAAGATATTATTTGGATCGATGCTGCAGGAGATTATATGTGTGTTCATACCACTAATACTATGCAGCAACAGTCGCAAGATATCCCACAAGAAAACACACATATCTTAAGAAAAACAATGAAACAACTTGAAGAGCACCTTGATCCTAAAGTGTTTATTAGAAACCATCGTTCTACCATTGTTAATAAAGATTATGTGGAAAAATTTTGTAGCCAAGCAAGTGGTGAGTATTTGTTGGTATTGAAAAATGGCAAAGAATTAAAGGTAAGTCGCAGCTATAAAGAAAAAGTTAAACAAGCTATAAATAGCTAATTTTATTGTCTAGTTTAATTTTTAATTTAAAATTAGCGTCTATACTTTAGTTTATGTAAGTATCAATAATATAATTAAAAGAGTCTACATAATGAATGTTAGTTACATTAGTCATATATCAGGGAAAGTCCAAGGGGTCTACTTTCGGGTATCAAGTCAACAAAAGGCAATTGAATATGGACTTAGTGGTTATGCTCGAAACTTAGCTGATGGTGACGTAGAAGTCTTTCTTTCGGGGAAAGATGTTGATGTCCAAAAAATGCTAGTGTGGTTAGAAACTGGTCCTACACTAGCAGAGGTTACCAAAATTCAACACAAACAAGTCGATTGGCAAGAGCATAATTTTTTTTCTATCAGCTAATAGCTGCTAAGTGTAATCTACACTTTCAATAGATAGTCATCATTCTTCTATATATTTGAAGCGCTGTATTTTTTTTCCATCTCTAACAATCGTTTCGTTGAACATTGCTAAAGGGCGAACCCAAATATCATCTACGTTGTCGAAGGGGTGATAAACAACCAAATATTCTTCTGTTTCACTATGTTTTGCAAGGTGAAGTACTTGATAATAATTCCCTTTAAAGTGTTGATATTTTCCTAATTTAATCATTAAATATTTCCAATAATGTAAAGTTAAAATAATGTTGTAAAGTAAATATACTTTACAACATCTTATTTTTAAGGAGATTAAGCTAATGTTATATTCGTAAAGACTTATCGCCACGTGCCATGCCAACACAACCTGAACGCGCTGATTCTATGATTTCTGTTTCATTACTTAATACTTCAATAAAGGCATTAAGTTTATCACTATTCCCTGTTAATTCTATTGTATAAACCTGTTTACCAATATCGATAATAGAACCCCGAAAAATATCTGTAACTCGTTTAACTTCTGTGCGTGCTTTGTCATTTACAGCCGCAACTTTAACCAGTAGTAATTCCCGTTCTACATGTTTTCTATCAGTTAGCTCAGATATTTTAATAACGTCAACTAACTTATTTACTTGCTTAACAATTTGCTCTAAAACTTTGTCATCACCTATGGTTGAAATGGTGATTCGAGATAAGCTGTTATCATCCGTTGGAGCAACAGTTAAGCTCTCTATATTAAAAGCGCGTTGAGAAAAAAGCCCTACGATACGTGATAGAGCACCGGCTTCATTTTCCAGTAAAATGGCTAAAATATGTCGCATTATGCCTTATCTCCTTTAGTGGTTATATCAGCCCACATGTCATCAATATTATTTGTGTTATTTTTACATTTTGATAAATATTTCATTAGGCTTTAACTCCTTTAGAGATCCACATATCATCAATACCACCTTGGCGAATATGCATAGGATACACATGTTCTTTTTCATCAACTAACACGTCGACAAACACTAATTGATTTTTAATACTAAAGGCTTCTTTTAGTTTTGGCTCTAATTCATCTAAAGTATCAATTTGAATACCTACATGGCCGTAAGCCTCTGCAACTTTTATGAAATCAGGTAGTGATTCCATGTAAGATGAGGCATGTCTGCCATCATAAACCATATCTTGCCATTGGCGTACCATACCCAGAGATCGGTTATTTAACGTAATTATCACTACTGGTAGATTGTATTGTTTACAGGTTGATAGCTCTTGAATATTCATTTGAATTGATCCGTCACCGGTAATGCAAATAACATGTTTATCAGGAAAGGCAAGCTTAGCTCCCATGGCTGCGGGTAGACCAAACCCCATAGTTCCTGCGCCACCTGAGTTTATCCATTGACGAGGTTTATCAAACGGATAGTATTGGGCTGCAAACATTTGATGCTGACCAACATCTGAAGCCACATAAGCTTCACCATTCGTAATTCGATACATAGCTTCTATCACACGTTGAGGCTTGATTTTTTCACCTTCAACTTGTTTGTAGCTCACACTTTTTACATCGCGCCATGTATTGATTTGGTGCCACCAATCTTTTAAAGCTATTTCATCAGGTATGAAACTAATTGCGCTAAGTTCATCAAGCAATTGTTGCATAACAATATCAACTAAACCGACGACTGGAATATGTGCATTGATAGTTTTTGAGATTGACGTTGGATCGATATCGACATGAATAATATTTGCATTAGGGCAGAACTTTTCAACATTATTCGTTACCCTATCGTCAAAGCGAACTCCAAGGGCAAGAATAACATCAGCATTAGCCATTGCTTTATTTGCTTCTAAGCTACCATGCATACCTAACATGCCAATAAAGTTGTCATGAGTTCCTGATATACCACCAAGACCCATTAGGGTATTCGTTACGGGGGCTTTTAATGTTTCCACTAGTGTTGTTAATAGTTCCGAAGCATTGGCAATAACTACACCACCACCAGAATAAACCACTAATTTTTTCGCTTCACTGATTGCTTTAGCTGCTTTACGAATTTGTTTTGGATGGCCTTTAATATTCGGATTATAAGAGCGTATTGTCGGGTTGGTTTCAATAGCAAAAGGGGCTTTATTTTGTGGTATTAGCAAGTCTTTTGGTAATTCAACTACGACTGGTCCAGGTCGACCTGTGCTGGCGATATAAAATGCTTTAGCAATAACATTAGGTATATCGGCTAAATCACGACAATTAAAACTATGTTTAATGATAGGGCGTGTACAACCAACAATATCAGTTTCTTGAAAAGCATCATTACCAATTAAGGTTGTTGGCACTTGGCCTGCCAGTACTACCATTGGAATTGAATCCATGTAGGCTGTCGCTATTCCTGTAACACAGTTTGTAGCACCTGGACCTGATGTTGCCAAAACCACACCTACTTCTCCGGTCGCTCTAGTGTAACCATCAGCCATATGAGTTGCAGCTTGCTCATGGCGAACTAAAATATGTTCAATTTCATCTTGTTGGAAAATAGCATCATAAAGATCTAAAACTGAACCTCCAGGATAGCCAAAAATATATTTAACCTTTAGTGCTGATAATGCTTTTACTACCATTTCTGCACCAGTAAAAAGTTCTGTTGTCATATTGATACCTATTAATGATTAATACATAAAAAACCCTCGGTCTAAAATAGAGCGAGGGTTTGGTTATTTATTTGTATATCTGCTTTAATTAAAAACTAATTTTTAAAACAACCTAATCCTCGGAGTGATTTAACTATCACTACGACCACGAGGACGACATTTAATTTATTGTTTTGATTAATTGAATACATGCTTAGATAAATTTAATTTTTATAAAAAGATAATACTTGGCTCTATTTTTAAAGGGTTTAGTAAAGTCTGTCAACCTTTAATTACAATAATGCATAGTGTTTCTTAATATTTTTTTAATATTCGATTATAAATTACTTGAAATATAAGAAATATTATATATTCGCTCTTTAATTTGATTGTTTTAGTCTCTTGTAATGTTTTATAGTTAACGCAATGTTACATTTAATAAGCAGTAGTATTTTGGTATTTACGTTAGTATTTAAAATAGTGCTAAATGTTGTAGTTATACTTTGATTGAAATAAGCAAAAGGTGGTAAATATGAAGGCTATAAAAGTAACCTTAGTTACTGTATTAGTTTTACTTGTTGCAAGCTGTGCAAGTAATTATAAAGTAAAAGTGGGTTCTGATAAGAATGAAAATATTGATACCGCAGACTATAAAACTTTTGCTTGGCTAACATCACAGAAAGTCATGGCAGCAAGTGAAGATTTTAACCCAGTAATGAAACTTCGTGTAGATGAAGCGATTGAAAAAGCGTTTATTGCGAAAGGTTATCAATTGATTGAAGATGCCGAAAAAGCAGACTTTACCGTTTCTTATACTGTAGGTAATAGAGATAAGATTAAAATAATGAATTACCCAGCAATTTATCGTACTCGTTTTGGCTGGTGGCCTGGTTATTATGGCAGTATGTTTAGATCAGATGAATATAGAACGATAGCTCGCCAATATACTGAAGGTAAATTAGGTATTGATGTATATGATGTTAAATTACACCAACCGGTATGGCATGGCTGGGCAACCAAACGCATCACCAATGATGAAATACATTTAGATAATATCCAAGAAGTTGTCAATGATGTAGTGGCACAATTTCATTAATAACTTTTTGTTTTTAAATTAAAAGCGGCTTTTGCCGCTTTTTTTGTATATTTTTAATGCTTTTTTTATTTTGTGCATTACACTGATTAATAAGGCTAAACGGAAAATGAAAAATTAACCCTATGAATGATTTTATTTTTAAAGAAGAATCAGAAGCAAGTAAAAGTGCAAGTGGACATAAATGCAATAAAAAATGGCGCATTTTGGTTGTTGATGATGATGATTCTGTCCACCAAGTTACTAAGCTGGTGTTAAATGAAATTGAAATTGAAAATCGCCAATTAGAAATAGTGTCGGTTTACTCTATGGAGGAAGCGAAAGAAACATTATTAGCAGATAATGACTTTTGTATGGCATTTGTTGATGTTGTGATGGAAACCGATCACGCTGGTTTAGATTTAGTACAATGGATAAGAAGGGAGCTAAAGAATCAAGCTATACGCTTAGTGCTTAGAACAGGGCAAGCAGGAACTGCCCCAGAAGCAAAAGTCATTAAAGAATATGATATTAATGATTATAAAGAAAAGACAGATTTTACTTCTAATAAAATGATCACCACAGTGTATGCTAGTATTCGAGCATACCGAGATATTATGACTATTCAACGTAGCTTAGATGCATTTAAAAAGTTACTTGAAGCGACGCATGATTTACTTAAGAAAGATCAATTGAAGGCTTTTGGCTCTGCGGCATTAAGTCATTTATTATCGTTAATGAATGTTGATAGCTCGGCTTTATACATTGCTCGAACGCAAATTGATTTTGATCTGCAATCTTCGAGTTTAATACTTGCTTGTACTGGTCGATATGTCAGTAAGTCTGATTCTCTAGAGTCTTCAAATATACCAGATGATGTCAAAGAAAAAATTAAAAAGGTCTTTCAAGATAGAAGCCATTACAGCAATGAAAATTGCTTTGTTGGCTATTATCAGTCACCGGGTAATGCTGCGTCTGTTTTGTATATCGAGTTTGAAAATGACAAAGAGCACTTTAATGTAAATTTGGCAGAATTATTTGCGAATAATGTCGCGTTAATCTTAGAAAGTTTAAGCAAACAAAAAGAAATAGAAAAATCACAACAAGAGCTACTGTTCATTATTAGTGAAGCAGTTGAGGCTCGAAGTCAAGAAACCGGCTCACATGTAAAACGGGTGGCATCGCTTTGTGAATTATTAGCAAAAAAAGCGGGGTTAGAAGACTCTTTTGTTAAAGCATTATATTTAGCTGCGCCATTGCATGATTTAGGAAAAATTGCAGTGCCAGAAGATATATTACTTAAAACTAAAAATTTATCCCATGAGGAATGGGAGATAATGAAAGCCCATACCCAAATTGGCGGCGATATGTTACAACAATCTACTGCAAACTTGTCTAAATTAGCCTCGAGGCTGGCGCATTATCACCACGAAAACTGGGATGGCTCTGGTTTTCCTGATGGGTTAAAAGGAGAGAGCATTCCTATAGAGTCTAGAATTATGGCAGTTGTAGATGTGTTTGATGCATTAGGCTCGCAACGGTGTTATAAAGAGCCATGGTCAGATGAGAGAATAAAAGACTTTATTATTTCAGAAAAAAATAAGAAGTTTGATGCTTCGCTGGTTGATTTAATTGTTGAAAATTTTGATGAATTCACTGCAATTAGAGAAAAATTTTCTAATAATTAGTTAAAGGATTGTATGTTTCACCACAAAAAAGGTAGTTTTAGCGCGTGGATGTTAAGACTAAGAAAAATAATACGTTGGCCATTAATGGCCTCAAGAGAGCCAGAAACCTGTGCACAACACTCATTTGAAGTCGCGTTAATTAGTCATCAAATTGCTTTAATTGGCAAAATAAAATTTAAACGAACTTATGACCCTTCTGCAATAGCTTTAGCTGCACTGTATCATGAAGCCAGTGAATCTGGAGGCGTGGGGGATATTCCTAGTCCATTAAAATATTATAATCCTGAATTAACCAAGCAAATAAAGCAAATAGAAAGTGAAGTTGAGCACTCTATGGTATACCAAGGATTGCCTGAATATTTACACCAAGCTATGGCGCCGTTGGTGATTCAAGCAAATGTAGATAAGCAGACGAAAGCTATTGTTAAATCGGCAGATGATTTAGCTGCATATCATTATAGTTTATCAGAAGTAAATGTGGGTAATAGAGAATTTATCGACGCGGCTAAACTGTTAGAAGGTAGAGTAAGCAAGCATTGCGAACAATGGCCAGAAGTTAAAGAATATTTCCAATCTCAATTCCCTGCTTGTATGCAGACATTAGATGAACTTTCTCGTCCAGATTAGTTAGCAAGTTTTAAGGTAAGCGAGGTAAGGTTAACCTTCGCTTACCTTAGTCTATGCCCTATACTTGCTGGTAAGTGGCAAAGAAATTTTTAAGTTTTACTAATGCTGGCACTAATTCATCTACATGTGGCAAAAATACTAATCTGAAATAGTTATTAGCTTCAATATTAAAAGCACTACCATGAACGAGTAGAATTTTTTCTTGTTTAAGTAGATCTAAAATCATTTTTTCATCGTTAGTGATGTTAAATTTCTCAGCATCTACTTTCACGAAAAGATATAAAGCGCCCATCGCAGGGTGACATGATAAACCATCAATATCATTAATCATTTTTGCAGCAATATTACGTTGCTTTAATAAGCGTCCATCTCCGGTGATTAACTCATTAATACTTTGATAACCACCTAAAGCTGTTTGAATAGCATGTTGGCACGGCACATTGGCACATAATCGCATTGACGCTAATATATCAAGGCCTTCTAGATAATCTTCAGCATGTATTTTAGGACCAGAAACAACCATCCAACCTGCTCTAAAACCGGCAATACGGTAATTTTTAGATAAGCCACCCATGGTGATGATCAACACATCTTGTGCAAGTGATGCTGTAGGAATATGTTTAGCTTGGTCGTATAATATTTTATCGTAAATTTCATCGCTAAAAATAATCAAACTATGCTTTCTGGCAAGCGCTATAATGCCTTGAAGTACTTCCGCAGGGTATACAGAGCCGGTTGGATTATTAGGATTAATTAAGACAATGGCTTTAGTTTTATCTGTGATTTTACTTTCCATATCTTCGATATCTGGATACCAAAAATTTTCATCATCACAAATATAATGCTTAGGAGTACCGCCTGATAAAGCAACTGCTGCTGTCCATAATGGGTAGTCAGGAGCTGGAATTAAGACTTCATCGCCATTATTTAACAAGCCTTGCATTGCCATGACAATAAGCTCGCTAACACCGTTACCAATAAAAATATCATCTACTCTGACATCTTTAATGCCTTGTTGTTGAAAATATTGCATAACAGCAACACGAGCAGAGTATATTCCCTTTGATTCACTGTATCCTTGAGAGCTAGGTAAATTATAGATCACGTCTTTTAATATATCATCAGGTGCTTCGAAACCGAATGGGGCAGGGTTACCGATATTCAATTTGAGAATCTTATGGCCTTCATCTTCTAAGCGACGCGCTTCGGCTGCTATTTGCCCTCTAATTTCATAACAAACATTGTTTAATTTAGATGACTTGATAATAGCTTTCATGGCAAGGGTACTTCTTTTGTATAGGGGTTAAGGTATAGTCCATTGTTGCTAAAAATGCTACGCATTGAAATAGCTAAGAGTAAGTTTTTAATGATAATTTGTGATTGTTTTGTATAAAACAGTATAAAAAGCAATTTTATTGGTATTAACATAACAAAAAAGGAGCCTAAGCTCCTTTTTATTCACATCACAATGATAACTAACGTTTAACTAAAAAGTGACATAACATCATCAATAGCAATCAGTGATTTTTCACCTGTAATGCGGTTTTTCAATTCGACTTGTTGAGCATCGAGGTTGCGTTCGCCAACAATCAATAAATATGGTGTCCCCATTAATTCATGATCAGCAAACATAACACCTGGACGTTCTTTTCTATCATCAAACAAAACATCAATATTGTTTTGTTTTAATGTTTCATATAACGCTTCAGCCGTTTCTTTTACGCGTGCTGATTTTGCCATATTCATTGGCACAATCGCAGCTTGGAATGGGGCAATAGCTTCAGGCCATTTAATGCCATATTCATCATGATTTTGCTCTATTGCAGCAGCCACAATACGAGAAATACCGATACCATAACAACCCATGGTTAACGTTTGGTTTTTTCCACCTTCATTTAATACGGTACAGTTCATTGCTTTAGCGTATTTGGTGCCTAATTGGAAAATATGACCAACTTCAATACCACGTTTGATAATTATTTTTCCTTGGCCACAAGGGCTTGGATCACCTTCAACAACATTACGTAAGTCTGCAATTTCAATGTCTGAACAATCTCTTTCCCAGTTTACACCGGTAAAGTGCATATCATTTTCATTAGCACCACAAATAAAGTCACTTAATTGTGCCGCAGTTCTATCGACAATCACTTTAACATCTAGCCCAACAGGGCCTATAGAGCCTGCTTTACAATTTGCAGCAGACATTATTTGATCATCGGTTGCAAATGCTAATGGTGTTGCTACTTGTGGTAAGTTTTCTGCTTTAATTTCATTGAGTTGATGATCACCACGTAAGACAAGGGCAATAATAGGTGTTGTACCATCTTCATTCTCAACACCACAAACAAGCAATGTTTTAACTGTATTTTTGATATTTACTTTTAAAAAGTCAGTAACATCTTCGATACTGGCCACATTGGGTGTAGCAACTTTAGTTAAATCTTGCGTAGGCTCTGCTCGTTGCTCAGTTGGTGCTAAAGCTTCAGCTTTTTCAACATTCGCAGCAAAGTCGCTAACGTCACTGAAAGCGATATCATCTTCACCTGATTCTGCTAACACATGGAATTCATGGCTTGCGTCACCACCAATTGAACCACTATCAGCTAAAACGGGGCGATAGTTTAGTCCTAAGCGATCAAATATACGACAATATGCATCAAACATTGTTTTATATGTTTTTTCTAAACAATCGTCCTCTAAATGAAATGAATAGGCATCTTTCATTAAAAATTCACGACTACGCATTACACCGAATCTAGGTCTAATTTCATCGCGAAATTTGGTTTGAATTTGAAATAATGAAAGTGGTAGTTGTTTATAACTACTTACTACATTAGCGACTAACTTCGTTATCACTTCTTCATGAGTTGGGCCTAAAACGAAAGGACGTTTATGACGATCATTTAATCGTAATAATTCTGGGCCATAATCATCCCAACGACCCGATTCTTCCCATAAATCAGCAGGCTGAACCATAGGCATTAATATTTCATTAGCATTCGTGCGTTGCATTTCTTCACGAACAATATTTTCAACTTTTTTTAATACACGTAAACCTGTTGGTAACCATGTGTATAGACCTGAGGCAAGATTTCTTACCAGCCCAGCGCGTAGCATTAATTGGTGGCTTATTACTTCTGCACTAGCAGGAGTTTCTTTTAAAGTAGACAGTAAGTATTGACTGGTACGCATTACTAAGTATTTCCGAAAAAATCATGTAAACGAAATTGTAGTACGTTACATGATGACAAATAAAATTGCCGCTATTCTAGCAGGGAGATAAGCGTTGAAACAGAAATAATTTACAATTTATTTGCAAATCTAAAAGTAAGTAATTCTTCAAGTAATAAGACGTTGATTTTTAATTAGTAATTATTGTAAATAAGCTAATTGTGAAAGGTAAGGTTTATTGATAAAGTCGTTATTATTGTCATTATTATGTTGAGCGTGCTGCTTGTTAGACTTTACTTTAGTTAGCTTATTTATTCCGACCTTTTTTATTGTCTCAATTACACCCGGTATGTGTATGACTTTAGCTATGGTGCTGGGTATGTCTATTGGTATTAGAAAAACGTTATGGATGATGTGGGGTGAGTTAATTGGCGTAGCCATTGTGGCTGTATCATCAGTTATTGGTGTGTCAGCCATTATGCTTGAATTACCACAGATATTTGATATTTTAAAATTTATTGGTGCGGGGTATTTGTTTTATATCGGTATAAATATGTGGCGCTCAAAAGGTAAATTAGCAATTTCAATTAATAATAGTTCAACCGTCAATACCAATAAGGGGAGCTTATTCTATCAAGGGTTTATAACGGCAATAGCTAACCCTAAAGGTTGGGCATTTATGATTTCTTTATTACCGCCTTTTATTAATACGCAATATGCGCTTGCTCCTCAATTATCAGTGTTAATTACCATCATATTAGTCTCAGAGTTTACCTGCATGATGTTATATGCAGCAGGAGGAAAAACCATAGGTAAGGTATTCACGGAACAAAATAATGTAAAGTATTTGAATCGGCTATCGGGTACTTTAATGATCCTTGTTGCTTTATGGTTAGCAGCAAGCTAGTTTGTAAATGTTATTATTCGTTGTGATAACTTTTAACCCTCGTTATCACCTAAATATATAGGTAAACAAAAATCTAAGTCAAACCGTTCATCTTCAGTTAAAAAGTGATTTTTCCGATAATGAACGTAAGCAGGTGTTGATAACATTTTAAATCCTGAAGAGGGCAGCCAATATTCTAAAATATTACTTAATTGTGGTAATAGCTCGCCATATTTTCCTTGTAACTTAAATACAGCATGTAAGCCTCCAGGTATTGTCATACTATTGATTAATCCTCTGCGTTGAATAGGTCGATCAATACCTAAACATGCAACATAACGACACTTATCAAGGGCTACCCAGGCAGGATTTGAATGATGCAAACCGTATTGTTGTGAAAAGTCGCGTTGTTGAATGCTGGCCCATGCATTTAGTTTTTGCCAAGCATTAGCTATAGAACGATCATACCCTTGATGACGGACATAAGCGACATGTCTCTGGGGAAGGTTTATTAATTCACATTTAGGTACAGTCATTGTATTAAGTTGTTGATAGTACTTAGCAACTTCTTTATCAGCTAAAAAGGGTTTATCTTGATGTTGACGATCTTTATTACGCCATTCACCTGGTGACATTGCAAATATTGTTTTAAAAGCACGGCTAAATGATGATACGGATGAAAATCCAGATTTTATGGCGATGTTTAACACAGAAGTTGTTGCGTCAAACATTAACTGGTTAGCTGCAAATTCAATTCTAATTCGGCGAATATAATGATGTACAGGTTCTCCGACAATCGTTTTGAATAGTCGATGAAAGTGTTGCTCTGAATAAGCGGCAATTGCGGCAAGATCTTTTGCGAGTAATGTTTGACTTATATCTTGATGGATAAAATATAATACGTCGTTAATGCGTGAAATTTGTTGGTTAGTTTGCATTATCTTTGAAATTTATAGCATAAATGGACATACATAACAGCATAAACGGACAAGTAAAAAATCTCAAGTTATCGTATTCTACAAGTCATTAATAAAAAACTGTACTTACCATGAAACTAGCAAAATCGTTACAAAATATTCAACCTTCTTATATCCGTGAAATCTTAGCTGCTGCCAGTGCGCCAGGTGTTATATCTTTGGCTGGAGGCTTACCCGCAAATGATAAATTTCCATTGGCACTAATGACAAATGCATTAGTTAATTTACCTAATAGAACTGAGTTGTTTCAATATGGTAATACGGCAGGTTATGCTCCATTATTGACATATTTAAAGGAACGTTATCAATTACCTCAATCACATGATGGAATTGTTTGTACGGGCTCACAGCAAGGGTTAGATCTTATCGCACGAGCATTTATTAATCCTGGCGACATCATAGTGATGGAAGCGCCGAGTTATTTAGGGGCTATTCAAGTATTTGGTTTGACTCAAGCTAACATTAAAAGTGTTTCACAAAGCTTTGACGGACCCGATTTAGACGAATTAGAAATTTGTTTCTCAACTAATGATGTTACTCTTTTTTATGCAGTACCTGACTTCCATAATCCAACGGGTGTATGTTGGTCCTTAGCTGTACGCCAAAAAGTTGCAGCGTTGTGTAATAAATATAAGGTGGCATTTATTGAAGATGTACCTTATAGAGAGCTTCGTTTTAAGGGAGAAGCTTTACCCTTAGTATCAAGCTTTTGTCCTGATAATTCATTGGTACTACGCTCATACTCGAAAATAGCAACACCAGGCATTAGATTAGGTTTGGTTACTGGTCGAGCTGACTGGATTAATACTTTGAATATTGTTAAACAAGCATCTGACTTACACTCAAGTATTCCAATGCAAGCAGTATTACTAGACTTGTTACAACATGATGGATTTGAACAACATTTAGAAGAGTTAAGACAACTTTATTATAGGCGTTACAAGGCATTATTTAAAAATATCTCATTGCATTTAGTGCCGCTTTGTCAAGTAAATGAAGTTGATGGAGGGATGTTTATATGGCTATCATTACCTAAATGTGATGTAGATGCTTTAGCTAAGTCGGCATTGGAGCATGGTGTAGCTGTAGTACCAAGCTCTGTATTTTATAATGATAGAACATGTGTGACTCCCGCTTTACGATTAAACTTTACTAACGCGAGTGAAGAAGAGCTAGCTTCAGCAGTTGAGCGGTTAGCTGAAGTGATCAAACAGCATTGTGATTAACTCACCTGAGCTCGGTTTAAGGTGTTTTTAATTCATTGAAATAAAGACTAATAAAATTTAACTTATGCTCTAGCTTGATAGTTGTTTTTTCTTCAAGGAAAATTTCGCGTCAATAGCTAATCTATTACAAGTCAATTTAACGATGAAGCAAGTAAAAGTAGCTGTTAGAGAAGAATATATTAAGCCGAGCTCAGGTTAACTAACGTTTTTCACTTTTTCATCATAAGCCCTAGCTATGTAAACACATTTCAGGACAAGACAAATTTTAGAATTAAAAAAGCCAGTTGTTAATAATAACAACTGGCTTTTTGCTTATAAGCTTTTAAAGCTTATAACGTTGGTTTTGTCGCTGGTGCAGAGCTTCTACTTGTTACATCGGCAGAAATTGCTGTACGTCCTGAAACTTTATGTGCTACACGGTCTTCATTAGCCATAAAGCTAGTTGGAATCTCGTGAATAGTTGTTATCGTTTCAGTTTTTGTCATTGGTGAAGAAGCACGACCAGATAAGCGGTTAGCTTTTTTCACTTGTCTTGCTAATTTCTTGTCTTTATTTGGGGCTTTTTTGGTAACCTTAGCCTCAACTTTTTTCGATTTAACTTTAGTCTCTGCTTTTGGTGCTTCTTGCTCAGCTTCAACTTTATCAGTAGTTTCTACCTGCACATCATTACTATTATTAGTAACACCATTATCAGCAACCTTATCAGTTGTTTCATCTACTGAAACAGTGTCAACGATAACCTCATTGACGATAGGTTTTTGAGGTTGAACAGCCTTTTTAACTGGCTCTACTACCTCAGTTGAAGTATCAACAGGTTTTTCGCTATCGCTATCGCTATCG
>Ga0193951_1000130_pt1 | contig 34071 bp, 26 predicted proteins | sample BB_2_MG_FD_140370 | JGI IMG/M metagenome (GOLD analysis project Ga0193951, IMG submission 140370) | Microbial mat bacterial communities from the Broadkill River, Lewes, Delaware, United States - BB_2_MG | ecosystem: Environmental > Aquatic > Freshwater > River > Microbial mats | place: USA...
CTTTTAAAACAAATACTTAAAGTGTACATTTTTATGCTATTTCTTTAATCCTTAATAAATATCAATCTCATTTCTTAAATATAATCCCATTATCTTAACCGACCGTAACATAAATGTCTTGTACTAAAAAACTGGTATCTACCACTTAAATTGTATTTGTATATTAAACAAACGTCATTATTATTACTGATGTAGAATAAAAAGAATTAAAAAATTAAAATCATAATTCCGGTTTACAAGATTACAGCCCACTGAGATTATTGAAACACTTTATAAAAAGAAATCCCAAACTAAACCAAATCTTATTGTAAAGTCTCTGTAAGGATTGTTTGGTGCCGAAAAATAATCGTAACCAGTAAAAGATGAATTAAAGTGTTCTGCTTTAAAAAAGATTCTTGTTTGTCTCACTTTTGCATTAATAAAGAAATCTAGTCTAGGAAATCCACCTAATCTGGTTTCATTCTGTATATAGAATTCCGCTAGCAGTGGATCATAACCATTCATATTATACTTGGTAAAATAATTAAAGGTAACTCCAGTTTGTAGTGTCATGGATTTTTTAAACAACTGATTTGAGTAATACAGTGTATTTCTTGTAATAATATCTGGCACATTGAGAGCGTCTTCATCACTTACCACACTTTGATACATTACAGTGTTATCTAATGCAAAATTTCCAACTTTAAATTCTTTCTGTAATTTAAGCCTTAAATATTGAAGTGTTTTATTATACTGCTTTGGCTCTATCTTATTCACACCATCTACAGTTTCTTCTAAATTAAAATAAGTGTAGTTTTCTACATTAGATAAATCAAAGGAAGCGTTAAGCCATCTTTGTGATTTTAGATTAAATTTCAACTGTTGGGTATTCACATTTTGAAAATCATCAAAATTGTACCAGTTATAATTTATGTAATCACTTTGATATAATAAATAGTTATAGTTTGCAAGTCTCGTATTAATAGCAATACCGCCAGATAAATCAATATCTTTATTCAACTTTAAACTTATATTCCCGTCAAAAAAACTTCCCACAAATGTATCTGAAAGATTTAGACCACCTTTCCCTGTAAAACGAAATCCCTTATAGCTTTTTGAATAAGCTCCTTCGACACCTAAAAAATTTGATTTTATTCTATTTGTAATAGTCTCCGTGGGTAACAAGACAACACTATTATAACCATAGTTTACATCTGTATAATTTACAGCAAACTCTATATCTCCAATCACGTTGTTGCTAAAGGCAACTCCTAACGCCGTATTAAAATGTTCTAATTTTACCTTATCATTAATACTCGTAGTAAATGCATCACCAAAATAACTAGCATTGGCTGCGGTTTGACTATACTGGTAATATTTATCTTCTAACGAAATTTTATTAAAAATATTAATATTGTTGTTTGATAAGCTGTCTTTATCTTGAAGTACCGCAAAAGAATGCTCAAAATAAAAACGTTTACCTTCCAAAATATTTTCTGCGTTGTCAAAAGCGGGATCAAAGACAGAACGATCTAAAAACTCCTCATTACCAGAAGTAAAATTATTTAGATCCGCTGACTCTAAGCCACCGTTCTCCTGATTAAGCAAATCTTGCATCACAACATATCCTTTGGCTTTATACTTTTCGTTTTTGGTTTTATAATTTGAAGTAAACCGAAAATTACCTGTACTAGTTAACGCATTTTGATAGTTACCTAAAGACCTTAATCCCTTAAACGCAATTGAGAAATTAAATTGTTTAGATAAATTTACCGTAAAAAAAGCATCCAAAAGTTGTCCTTGTTCAAAGGCTGTTTTATATGTTAAGCGCGTCCATGGAGTTGGAACTTCGTAAAATAAAATTTGATCATGCTCTAGGTAATTAAAATGACGAGCCCTACCCCCTAATAATGGTATAATAATATCGTCAACAGAATTATAACTAAGTGTATTGTATGTTTGACCAATATTAGCAAATGACAGCAAATTAAAATTATCTTTTTGAAGATAATTGAATTTATAATTCTTATTAACAGTTAAGGTTGTATCTACTTGAACAGAATCTAGCGTATTATTCATTTGAAGATACATGTCTATTGTCGCCCGCTCTTTGAAACCTCTAGATCTTTTAGTGGAAGAACTATCTTGACCATTACCTGCGTATGCTTTATTAAGTTTAGTTTGAGAACTTAAAACAGAGGTAAATAAACAAAATATAATTATGTAGAAATATTTGTATGGCATTTGATACTTTCTAGTTTTCAAACAAAGTAAACTATAAATTATTGTTTACGTATGGAAAATTACAATTTACTTAACAAAAAAAAGACCAACAGAATTATTGTTGGTCTTTAATACTCTAATTGAATTATATAGTTTACTCAATAATAATTTTTTGAGAAGTCATTTTATTTCCCTGAGAAATATTTGCAATATAAACACCTGAAGCTACATTGCTTAAGTTAATAGTCTCGTTAAATTTAACTGAATCATTAATTAAAGTATTCTTATAAACAGAACGTCCACTGATGTCATATACTTCTATTTGTACATCATTAAAATTATCTAAACTAGAATCAAAACTAAGGTTAAACTTACCTTTGTTAGGATTCGGATAAATTGTAAGTTGATTGAAGGAAGATTTTAACACGCTTAAGCTTGTTGGAATACCTCCTGTAATGATTAAACTATAATTTTGTAAACCACCTAATAATTCATCTTTGTGATTAATGGTTATAGAAAAAACTTCACCTGCAGTTGGGTTGTCTATCTGTATTTTTTCAAAATTATCAACATTATTAGTAGAGTTTCTAGTGGCGGCTAAACTGGGAGTAGCTGGATCTAATTTCCAAGGGAAATAATCCATAGTATCATGAGTCACTTTAAGATCTAAATCATTTATTAATGCAGGTGTAGGATCATTAACTACGCCATTCGCAAATGTTCCCTGAGGATCTGTCCAAGATATAGAAACCATTAAAGGTTCATCCCCTGTGGCCGTCACATCAAAAGTTCTTGAACTTAAATCCGTTAATGATGCTTCTTCCATAAAAGAAATTACACCATTCCCAGAAATAGTATTAACGGCTTTTTCACCATTGGCTAAACCCCAACCAAATGAATAATCTGGTCCATCTGCAATACCAGCTTCATCAGCCGTATGTAGCAACAGTCCTTTAGCTGTAGCTGCTAGCATATATTGTGAATTAACATTATTATAATGCTCTTGTAGTAGTAATAATAATCCAGTTACTCCAGGTGCAGACATTGAGGTTCCATTTGAATTACCATATGCCGTGTTCGAAACATTACTAGTAGAGGTTACACTCACGCCTTGAGAGGAAATATCTGGCTTAATACGCCCATCATCAGTTGGCCCCCAATTACTAAAATCAGACATAATAACACTTGATGGCCCCGTATAATTTAAAACTTGTCTAACAGCTGCTGATGTAATACAGTTTTTAGCAACTGACTGACCAGAAAGAAGATCATAACCAGACCTAGTTGGATTATATAAAAAATAGTCATCTCTATCGTTACCTGCAGAAACTACAGGCAAATAATAAGGATTAGCATAAGTAATTAAATCAAGACTAAACGCATCAGCTTGATAGGCACCAAAGGTAGCAACGCCTAAATTTTCTGCTCCGTAACCATACGAATGATTGGATACAAGAAGCCCATTAGCAGCTTCAATAGCCATTTCTTGAGAATCATTATTTGAATTGGCTGCAAGAACACTAGCTTCATAAGCTATACCTCTACCCAAATTTATAGGGTAACTATCCCCTGAACTAATAATTGTTCCAGTTACATGAGTTGCATGAAAAGTAGCATTAGATCCACCATCGATTACTGTAATTCTATTCATCAAATCAAGATGGGTGGTTAGTGGATATCCATTCTCAGCCTCCCATACCCCTGCTACCATGTTCTGTCCAGTTAGGTCTATCCCTAAGTCATTACCACTGGAATATAACTTATCTGCTCTTATGGTTATAGCAGCAGGATTATTTGTAGAAACATAATATAGAGGTTTACCATCTTTATTTATATCTCTAAGCTTACTAATATCAACATTTTTAAGTTCTTCTTTAGACAAACCTTCTAGAAATAATTTAATACGTTTTTGTCGTTTTGCATTCTCTACTCCTAGATAATTGATAACACTATTAGAGTTTTCGCTATTATAATTTGATTTAATTTTTTGAAATTCTGCTTGTGTTTGTGAAAAGCAAAAGCTTACAGCAAGTACAAGAAAAGTAGTTAGGAAATTCTTTTTCATTTTTAGCTAATTAAGTAAATAAATATTAATCTTATCCTACAAAGATAATCTATATTTCTTAAAATAGATTATTACTATTCATTTAAGATTCGGAATTTATTGGTTATAGATAATAACGTAGGTAAATAAAAGATGTAACAATTCGAAAAAACTACATATAAGTAAAAAAGTCCTGCGTATAAAACGCAGGACTTAATAATATTATTTGTAAATAGTAAATATTTCTAATTAGGAGTAATAATATGAGTACCAGATCCAAACGAACCTCCATCTGTTCTATCTAAACTCCAAAATAAAACTATGGTTTCTGTTGTTTCATCGTATGTACCAGAACCTGTTAACATAGCATCTAAGCCCTCACTACATGCAGTACAATATACTTGCGCTGGTAAGTTTACAGTACCATTAGTTGCACCTTCAAAACTAGGCTCAAAATACAATTCAAAAGGAGCACTATAAGCACCAAAACCAGATAAATCACCATCTATTAGTAAAATATCACATTCACCTGTAGTATCTCCTGTAGCAGGAATATTAGGATAACCAGGATCTTGAACTATTAGATCACCAAACCATAAACTATATTGAGTTGGGCAATCATCATTAACAATATTTACAGTCTTAATATAAGAATCAACATTTTCATTACCAATATTAACTTGAGAAGACGAAACAGATACAATCTCAATTGAAAAAGCTCTTGGAGTATTGAAAACATCATCATTAATTGGATCAATATTAAAACTTCCAATATATTCTCCAGCAGGAATAACTACTGTAGTTGATGGTAATATATAATCTGCATTCTCTACAGCTGTATCATCTGTAACAGATAACGTAACTGTAACATCTGTATCAAACGCCTTAGTTACACCTATCGTAAACTCACTAGACCCCGAATCCTCTTCAACATTTAGGGTAGCACTTTGATCAGTAAAAGAAACAAATGCTTGACCATTATAAACTTCTGGACCATCTTCTTCACAAGCATATACAAATGCTAATGCAACAAAAAGATATAAGTAATTTTTAAATTTATTTTTCATAATATTATTTTTTAATTGTAGCCTGGATTTTGAACCATATTATTATTAGCAAAAATTTCTGATTGCGGAATTGGATACGTATATCTATCAACATCTGACAAAGTACAATCAGCGATATTTATACAATCAGCAGGTTCACGTGAAATATTTATACCAAATCGCTTAGCATCATAAATTCTATGACCTTCGTACGCGAGTTCTCTTCTTCTTTCATCATAGATAAAGTTCAATGCTTCTTGAGATGACCCAAAAGAAACAGCACTTAAACCCCTATTTACTAAAAGCATGCTTACATCAGCAGCAGCTCCAGATAAATCAGTTGAAGCTGATCTCACCTTAGCTTCCGCTCTCATTAACAAAATATCTTCAGCTCTAAATACTTTTGTATCATTAAGTCCTGGTTGACCTTCAGATGAAGCGTATTTAGTTACTTCAGCAGTAGCTCCAGACCCTGAGAAATAAACCCCAGGACGAATATCTCCTGAAGAATACAACCCTCTAATTTCATCTGAAGGATTATAAAAAATATCTGAGTTAGAAGACCTTGTATATATACCTCCCAAGTCACCAGATAAACCATCACCTGCATTAGTTGCGTCTCTACCTATTTCAAAAATAACACCAGCATTAGATGTATCATTCCATAAGTTAGGGAATTCAGTAGAAGTCGCAATAGGATTAGAAGCTAAAATTGTATTAGCTTCGGTTATAACAGTAGGATAATCACCTTCCCATAAAGCCACTTTAGCTTTTAATGCTCTTAATGCAGCAATATTCATTCTAGTTACATCAGTAGCAGTTGCTGGTAATAAATTCATTGCTTCAGCAATATCAGTTTTAATAGCATCCAATACTTCTAAAGATGTATTACGTGCTGGCTGTTGCTGTACCTCTAAAGAAGTCACATATGGAATGCCCAAGTTAGTTGGCTCATATGCTTTAGAAAAAGTCTGTAATAATATAAAATGAGAAAGTGCTCTCATAGCATAAGCTTCACCAACATATTGGTTATAATCATCAATTTCACTAGCTGTAGGAGTTACTCTTGAAAAATTCAATATTACTTGATTTGCTCTGTTAATAGAAGTGTATGCGTTATCCCAAACACCTTCAAAATCTGCCTCTGTTGATGTATAAGTCCAATTGTAAAGAAAAGTACCCTGCCCAGTGTTAGTTGGAGCAATTCTAACATCATCTGATATTAATGAGGAAGCTTCAATAATAGCTCTTCCAGGGTAAGCATTATATGCCCCGAGAACCATCTGTTCTAAATCATCAACACTATTAGGAAAATTAGCATCTGTTGTTGCATCTCCTGGAGTAGTGTCTAAAATATCAGAACATCCATAAAAGAATACTGATATTGTAAATAAAATTAATATATGTTTTTTCATAATGTCTATTTCTAATTTTTAAAATGTAAAATTCATACCTAGAGTATAGGTTCTAGCAGTTGGATATTCATAAGATGCTATATTATTATTATCTTCTGGATCGAACCCAGTCCATTTAGTCCAAGTAAATAAGTTCACAGCCTGTGCGTAAATCTTGATTCCTCCAATAAAAGATTTCTCGAGAAATTTACTAGGCACGGTGTAACCAACTTCTAATTGTCTCCAACGTAGATATGAAGCATCTTCTATATCTTTAGAAGAAAACTGTCTAGGGTATAATACACTTTGAACTTCAGTAATATCTCCAGGGTTCTCCCACATGGTATTCATGATTCTAAGTTGATTAAATTGGGCAAAATTCGGATTTTCTTGGAAAAATGATTGATTATTGAATCTAGAAAAATCTTTTTCAAAAGTAAAAAGTGTACTAACATAAAATCCCTTATACTTTATATCTCCACCAAAACCACCTGTAAGAGGTGCAACATATGTACCATAATCAGTAGCACGATTATCTTCTGTAAATACATTTGTAACATTTCCATCAGCATCTAAGTATAATGGCTCTCCATTAGCTGGATTAACACCAGCCCATCCTACAACATAGTGAGTACCAAACGCCAATCCTTCTCTTAGGATAGAGGTTCCTTGTTCAAACTGATCCACTTGACCTAAACTAGTAATCTCGTTGTCGTTATATCCAATATTACCAAACAATGTTAAACTAAAATCATTTTCTTTATCCTCTAGGGCAATAACACTTATTTCGGCTTCGATACCTTTATTGACCATTTCTCCGGCATTAATGTCTTGAGTTCCAAACCCAGAAGCAGCAGAGAGACTTTGGTTAACAAATAAATCTGATGTAGTACTATTATAAACATCTACAGCACCAGAAATTCTTCCACTCCATAATGTATAATCTAAACCAAGGTTATACGTAGTAACTGTTTCCCATTTTAAATCTGGATTTCCTGGTGACGATGGAAACAATGAAGTTTGACCATTATATTGACCAGACCCAAAAATGGTTCTCGTTTGGAATGTTCCAATAGCACCTTGGTTACCTACAGTACCAGCACTTGCTCTTAATTTTAAGCTATTTATAAAATCAGAGTTTTCTAAAAACTTTTCTTTATGAATATTCCATGAAACATCAGCAGACCAAAAGTATGCAGCTCTATTCGCCTCAGAAAATTTAGAAGATTCATCACGTCGTCCTGTAAGCGTCACAGTATATTTATTATCATAAGTATATCTTCCTCTTGCAAAATACGACTGAATATTAACAGGAGTACCATTGGTACCAGATATCACTGGCAAATTAGCAGCTGAAACAGTTGAAGCAGCAAAACCAGGTGGAACATTTTCGTTTAGTCCGTACACGGTATATCCAAAACCAAAAGGAGCTTCTGTTCTATCAGAAATAAATTCTGAAAATACTTCTAAGTTTACGTCGTGCACACCATTAAATGATTTATCGAACTCTAAAGAAAACCTACCATTTAAAACTACACCTCTACCAAAAGACGCACCAAAATCACCTGCATTACCAGGAGTTGTAGTTCTTCCATATTCAGTATTTGGATCAGTATAATTAGTATTAACAGATTCTCTAAAATCCACAGACCCAAAAGCTTTAGCAGTTAAAAAGCTAGCGATATCATATTCACCTGACGCTGTATAAGTTGCTCTAATACGTTCTGTAGTATTGTTACTCTTCACCAAATGCTCATAAGCATTTGCCCCAACACGCCCACTTCCTGTAGCAAAACCTCCATTATCATCATACAATGGATTATAAGGTGCTGCTAAGTAAACTGCCGCAAAAGGGTTTTGAAGAAAAATACCACCTTCACTATCAATAAAAGTAGACCTAGAAAAACTTCCTATTAACGATGTATTAATTCTTAATTTATCAGAAACTTCATGAGCAATATTCATAGAACCTGAATACCTATCTAATCCCGAGCGTAAAGCAATACCTTCCTGACTATACACACCTAAAGAAGTTCTAAACTGTGTCTTCTCATCTCCACCAGAGATTGATAAGTCATGAGTAGTAGTAGTACCTGTTCTGAAAAACAAATCCTCCCAATCCGTATCAACCATAGCTAATTCACTGATTTGCTGATCCGTTAAACCAGCACCAGTTGACCTATTTACTCGTCTCTGAAATTCAAGTAATTCTCTTGAACTCATCATATCAAACTGTCTTTCCCCAGGCTCTGAAAAACCTAAAGATGTAGAGTAATTAAACACAGTTTTTCCCGCCCTACCTTTTTTAGTAGTAACAAGTATTACACCTGCCGCTCCACGAGAACCATAAATAGACTGAGACGCAGCATCCTTTAGCACACTAACATTCTCTATATCATTAGGGTTAATAGCAGAAAAAACAGCATTATCAACAGGAGCGCCATCAACTATATATAATGGCTGTTGTCCTGAACCTGCAATAGAAGCCACACCTCTAATGATAATATTTGCATCAGCACCTGGCTGTCCAGATCCAGCAGAAATCCTAACACCAGCAGCTCTACCTTGTAGAATTTGAGTAACATTCCCAATTGCAATGTTGTTAATCTCTTCTGTTTTAACCAAAGATGTTGCTGTACCTACTTTGTCTCGAGATTCAGAACCATAACCAACAACTACAACTTCATCTAAAGCATTATCTAGCTCAAGCCCTACATTATAAGTATCACTTGCACCTATTGTCACCTCAGCATTTTTCATACCAACGTATGAGATGATCAAAACATCTCCTTGATTGACTTGAATGGTAAATTTACCATCAAAATCTGTTTGTTGACCCCTTTGAGTCCCTTTTACAATCACACTAGCACCAGGAAGAGGTAAACCATCATCCTGAGTTGTAACTGTACCTGTGACAGTTTTCTCTTGTGCAAAAGAAAACTGCATCACGAACGCCATAAAAAGCGTTAATAACCATGTTAATTTTAATTTCATAAAACAATTATTTGAGTTAGTCTAGTTGCAAACATCTTAATTTTATATTAAATAACCAAGTGTTTTTGCTAAAAAAATGTTAACAACGTTACGATATTGATAACGTTCTTGATGATTCATTTTCTCCCTTGTTTAAACCGTAAACTCACTACTTAGATGTAAAAAGTGTAAAAGGGTTGCGTTAAAATTTTAACTTTGTTCAAAATTTAATGTTTTGTCTCTAAAAATGCAATTTTCAAACTTTGAAATGGAATGTGGTACTGACGAAGCTGGACGTGGTTGTTTGGCTGGCCCAGTAACAGCTGCTGCTGTGATTTTACCAAATTCATTTAAAAATAAAATATTAAATGATTCCAAACAGCTTTCAGAAAAAAACAGAAGTTTTCTCAAACCTCTCATAGAAAAGGCTAGCATTTCATTTGGTGTACAGCATATTTTTGAACCTGAAATTGACACGATCAATATACTAAACGCCTCCATAAAAGCAATGCACAAATCAATTGAGGCTTTAAAGATGATGCCTGAATTTATTATCGTCGATGGTAACAGATTTAAACCTTACAAAAATATTCCTCATCAAACAATCATTAAAGGTGATAGTAAGTTTATGAGTATTGCCGCTGCTTCTGTATTAGCAAAAACTTACAGAGACGAATACATGGAAAAAATACACGAAGAATTTCCGATGTACAATTGGAAAAAAAATAAAGGCTACCCAACCAAAGAACATAGAGCAGCAATTAAAGCGTACGGCATAACCAAATATCATAGAAAATCATTTAGATTATTACCTGAGCAATACAAATTGGATATATAACTTTCTATATTTGTAAATTAAATTCTCAATCTAATGAAGCGACTTGGTTTTTTATTGATATTTTTCACCTTAGTATTGGCCTGCCAAAAAGACTACAACAAAACCAAACGACCTTACAATTATATTCCAGCAAATACTTCAGCCGTTATCCAAGTTAATGAGTTGAATGATTTTATTAAAAGTATTGAAAATAACGACGTTCTTTCTGACCTATATAATAAGGAGATAAAAGAGGCCTCGTTATTTCTTAATCACTTTAATACTACACAATCTATTTATATTGCTTTTAAAGATTCCAACTATCTCATTTTTACAGAAAATGATAGCACACTGTTTACCTTAGACACTGTCACCAATGTTATTTCTAAAACACTGGCGAATTCAAATATTGAAGAAACCCAAATAGACGCTACTAAACTTTACCACAAAAATATTGGAAACACGTTTGCTGGTTCAAACAACTTAGATCTTCTAAAAAACATCAATGCCGAAAACGAAAACACCACAATTAGAAATTTAATAAAAACTACAGATAAAAAATCAGTAGCATCTATTGTTTTTAAATCAGAAGCCAATAACTATTCGCAATTATTATTTTCGGATTTTGTTAACCAAGGGAATTCTAACTTTACGGTATTAGATTTTGAATACATTAAAAACGGATTAAGCTACAATGGGATTTTAACCCCAAAAGACTCCACATCAAATTACTTTAATTACTTTAAGAATACAATACCTCAAAAAACCAATACTCCTTCTATAGCACCTGATAACACAAACTCCCTTGTGAGTATTAGTTTTGATGATTATTCAGTCTTTAGCACCAATAATCTAAAAACCGATAGCACAACTACACAGCAAGATAGGTTTTTAAACTATACTAATGAGATCGCGTTAATTGACAACGTCTTAGCTCTATATTCTTTAGACCCCAACTTAATATTAGAATCTATTGAAGACAAAACATTATCAGAAACATTTAGAGATATTGACATCTATGAATTTGATGATTCTGATATTTTTAAGTCCAATTTAAAACCATTTATAAGCTTTGAAAACGCGGATTTCTTTTCGGTTTTTAAAAATTTTATTGTGTTTTCAAGCTCACCTGAAAATCTTAAATCAGTTCTTACTGATGCCCTTAATGACAAAACCCTTGCCAATTCAGACGCCTTCAAAAACATTAAAGATCAACTAAGTGACGAAGCCTCTTTATTTATATTTAAAAATTCTGAAAAATTAGCTGATATTTTAGAAAAACCAATGAATGGTTATAATGCCAATGCCGTACAATTTATTCATGAAAATCATTATACACACATTAACGGCATCATTCAGAAATTCAAAAAAAGAGCTGCCTCAAACTCTGTGTCTGAAGCTTTTACAACTTCACTTAATTCTACATTATTGACGGCACCACAAGTTGTAAAAAATCATGTAACAAAGTCGCATGATATTGTTGTCCAAGATGTCAATAACATGTTATATCTAATTTCAAGTACTGGAAACATTCTCTGGAAAAAACAACTTCTCGGACAAGTTTTAGGAAACATAGAGCAAATAGACATGTATAAAAATGGTAGGTTACAACTAGCATTTGCAACCTCTAAACGACTATACGTTTTAGATCGAAATGGTAACGATGTTGCTCCGTTTCCATTAAAATTTAATGACCCTATAACGCAACCACTTTCCGTTTTCGATTATGACAAGCGTAAAGATTATAGGCTACTTGTAACCCAAGGAAAAGATTTGCTAATGTATGATGCCAAAGGACAGTCGGTTAATGGGTTTAGGTATAAAAACAACAGTGCTAATATTATAACACAACCTAAACATTACAGAATTGGCTCAAAAGATTATATAGTATTTGGAGCCGGAGAAAGTCTTAAAATCTTAAACAGGCAAGGTGCTGTTAGGGTATCAGTTAACGACAAAATTCACTTTACTGATAATGAGATTTATTTATACCAAAATAAATTTACTACAACCAACAAACTTGGACAGCTTACTCAGGTTGATACAAAAGGTAAAATCACGACAAAAAACTTAGACCTTACAGACAAACACCATATTACAACAACGAGTAAAACTTTAGTTTCGCTAAGAGATAATAGGTTAATAATTAAATCCAGGACTCTAGATTTAGACTATGGAGAATATACTGAGCCGAGAATATTCTATTTAAATGACAAAATTTATGTCACGACGACAGATTTACAATCCAAAAAAGTATATCTTTTTGATAGTCAAGCCAAATCCATACCCAATTTTCCAGTTTTTGGCACGGCACCAGCAGTACTAGAAAAACTTGATAACGAACGCGGTTTAGAGCTTATTACGCAAAGTGACGATAATACAATTGTGGTTTACAAACTACATTAAGCGCACAACTATTTTAGTATCATTTTCACTCAAAATAAGAGCATTGTTTTGTAGTATTGTAAAATCAAAATTTAGATCACATTTTTAAACATGATAAAACGACAAAAAGCCTCTTTAAAAAGCTGTATCATTCACAAAGTAGGGAACAAATTTAACGGTACAAAAAATGCCTTTTCAGACGCTATTGTAAATTTTGATGAAGCTACTTATAATTTAATGCTTCCTTACCTTTTAAAACCATTTGTAAGTGTTGCAGAAAGCTATCGTTTTCATCATCACAGCGATGTAGGTCTTAATGAAATTAATACCTATAGTGACCAATTATTTAAAGACGATGCGGATTTTGTAGATATCTCTAAACATATTGTTACGCATTTGTTTGAGCAAAGTAATTCTGCTCAAATTAAAACTGGCGATGTTCTTATTTGCCATTTTGAAAACATTCAATACGAAGACTATTTTACCGATGCTATTGGCATATTTAAAATTGAAAATAAGACCGAGTTTTTCCAAACCTATTTAGAAGACAATAACTACGACATATTAGTTCAAAAAGGCATACAAGCCAAAAAAGTAGATAAAGGTTGTTTAATCTTAAATACTTCGGATATGGAAGGCAAGATTGTCTTTAGTGTAGACAATAATACTTACGACACACAATATTGGATAAAAAGCTTTCTAAACATCAGTTATCCAGACGACAGTAACCAGCACACAAAGAATTGTATAGAATTGTGTAGAGAGTTCTCTAAAGAGGTACTTCAACCCAATTTTGGAGGTCAAGAACAGAGTAATTTTTTAGCAAAAACAGTAGATTTTTTTAAAGAAAATGAAATTGTTAATATCGAAACATTTAAAGAAGAGGTCTTTGATGAAGAAGACCAAATACAACTGTTTGAAGATTATAAAAAAATATACGAAACAGACAATAAAGTACTCATAAGAAACCAGTTTGATGTTTCAGAAATTGCCTTAAAAAAGCAAAAACAAAAAATTAAAACCGAAATAAAACTGGACACCAATATTCAAATTAAACTAGATGTTGACGCACCTGATGCTTCTGCAGAATATCTAGAGCGCGGTTATGACGAAGAGAAAAAAATGCATTATTATAAGGTCTTTTTTAATGATGAGTCTTAATTTCAGCCGTTTAATAATTCATAGACCATAGTTGTTTACCAACTAACGATGATTACCATTTCTTTAAATTAAACAAAATCAGCTTCAAAAAGCACACTAAAATGTTTTAATATTTTAGCTTTGATTTCGGATTCGTCTATATGTTTAATTCCTAATTCATTATTTAAAGAAGTTACTGCCTTGCCTTTAATGCCACAAGGTATAATATTATCAAAATAACCTAAATCAGCATTGACATTTAAGGCAAATCCATGCATAGTAACCCAACGACTTGCACGGACTCCCATGGCACAAATTTTTCGAGCAAAAGGTGTACCTACATCTAACCACACACCTGTTTCACCTGGACTACGCTCAGTTTTTAGTCCGTACTCAGCTAATGTGAGAATAATCACCTCTTCTAAAAAGCGTAAATATTTGTGAATATCTGTAAAGAAATTATCTAAATCCAGAATAGGATAACCTACAATCTGACCTGGTCCATGATAAGTAATATCTCCTCCTCTATTAATTTTGTAAAACGTAGCACCTTTCTCTGCCAATTGCACTTTAGATAGTAATAAATTAGATTCATCGCCACTTTTACCTAAAGTATAAACATGAGGATGCTCTACAAACAAAAAATGGTTATCGGTTTCTAATCCGGCATCCTCTCTTCTATTTTTTATTTTGGTATCTAAAATGGATTTAAAAAGCATTTCTTGATAATCCCAAGTGGCTTTAAAATCTTTTATTCCTATATCTTGAAGTTGTATCCTCTTATTCAAACCTTAATCTTCTAAAACTATATTTAAATTCATGGATGAAGCATCTTTTTTAAGGGTACTCCATGGCACATTGTATGTCACTGTTTTTCCATCTTCAGAAATCAACGCGTTCTCATTAGAAACTGACTTCACCTTGCTTTCAAATTTATACACTAAGGTATAATTAGATTTAGAAAATAATTCCTCAAACTGCATTTCAAATTGTTTGGCAAAATCATTATCATCTTCTTTAACCGCATCTTCTAAATCATCTTCAATTTCCTCTTCTTGCTTTGCAACTGCATTAGGCATAACACGTGAAAACGTATTATTTTTATAAGTATACACAACCTTGTCAACTGATGTAAGTTCATTTAATTGTTCCTTAGGTGCTTTTGCATCTTTATTACCAATTGCTTTAGCAATATCCATAGCATCATCTACTTGTTCATTAATATTTTCTAATTCAGAAAAATCAACGAAGGATTTTTTCATGTTAAAATCGAAGGTATTTGTTTCTTCGTCCATACGAACCCGAACTACCATTCCTTTCAATTTTTCCAATCTAGTACGTTCTGCCTCTGAAAGTGCAGCAATACTATCCTTATGATTTTCGAATAATTCATTAAAAACTATGGTCGTATCAATCTTTTCTTTTTTAGGTCCTTCTTCAGTATTAGGTCTGTTTTCATTCGCATAATTTAGCATCGGACTTAAGTCAAAAGATGTCATATACTCACCACTCATATCCTTATTAAACACAATGGATTCTGTAACATTGCAACTCGTTAAGAAACAAGTAAGCCCACATAATAAAATTAGTTTTTTCATCAGTACTTTATTGATTGAAGCACAAAGATAAGACTTTTATCGCTCAGGATTGTTCAATATAACCAATGCGGCAATAACACCAGGCACCCAACCACAGAGCCATAATAAAAAAGTGATTAGAATTGAGCCACAACCTTTATCTAAAACAGCTAAAGGTGGACAAATAATTGAAAGGATAACGCGCCAGATACTCATAATTTGTTTGATGATTTGATGTATAAATAGGACGTAATTCCAGTAGATTTGTTACATTTTTTATGAATTTGATTTATAGAAATCAGAAAAAAATAATGTAGTTTCGTTACATGCGACTAAAATTGCTTTTCATTTTTTTAATCACAACTTCAGTTTGTAAAGCTCAATATTCTTTTTCTGGCTACACAAATTCTGAAGAATGGGACAGATCTGTATATCTTTCAATTGTTGAAGATTACCGAAAAATGTCTGGCGTGTATTCTGAACAAATTATTGCAAAGACGATTGCCGATTCTACTGGTTTTTTTGAGTTTAAAGGCAATATGCTCGATGCCGAAAACCGAATTTATCGCATTCATGTAGATAAATGTTCCGACACGCAACAAGGCATCAATCATTTTAACGGACATTGTAGCGATAGTGAAGAACTGTTATTCATTGCTAAAAACACAGATACATTAAAGCTGCCTTTTTCCTTTGGTAATCAAGTGTTTTGTCGTGTTGAGTCTAGCAACCCTAAAGCCAATGCTTTTGTAAAAATAGATTCCCTGAAAAATGATATGCGTTTTGCTTATAGTGAATTTAGAAGCGAAGCCAATCGAAAACTGAATAATAAAAAATGGTTTAAAACCCTTCAATATTTCGGTGAGGCTCTAAATGAACCTTTAGCTGAACTTTATATTTACAACTATTTATCAGATCGGAGTAGTGATTTGCACAACTATTATGTTCAAGATTTAAAACAAAACGACTATTACAACCACTTAAAAACACGATTAGAAACAAATTACCCAAACTCAACGTACACAAAACAATATTCCAATGAACTAGAAGCTGATCGTTATATGTTATCTGCCTCACATGGTAACACAGCGTCAAATTGGAATCTTTTCCTCTACACTATTTTAGGATTGTCCATTATTCTGAATCTATATTTCTTGTATCGCTTTTGGAAACACAATCAATCTAAAATTGACGATTTAAAAGCAAAACTATCAAAACAAGAGCAAGTGGTTTTAGATCATTTACTCTTAGATAAAACGAATAAAGACATTGCGGAATCACTTTTTTTAAGTGTGAGTACGGTAAAAACACACACTAATAACATTTACAAAAAATTAAATGTACAATCTAGAGATGATGCAAAGTCACTATTTATCAAGTAGTTACAAAATTCAACCTTGGTACTAGTACCGATTTCCAACCTCATTTTTTCAACATTTATAGCTTTATAGGTGATGTTTGTTTTCATAATTACAAATTTTAATTTAAAATATTTATTATGAAGAAAACCTTAAACATTGCCGTTATTTTAGTTTTAACACTTAACTTTTTTAACGCAGCTTCAGCAACTGAATTTGACAAATACGATTCTAAAGTCGCTATTTTAAAATTCAAAACAGAAATTATCGACTACGGAACAATTACCCAAAATTCTGAAGGAAAGCGCCTCTTTACATTTACCAATACCGGAGATGCTCCTTTACTCATTACAAAAGTAAAAACAACTTGCGGCTGCACAGTGCCTAATTATTCTAAAGCACCTATTCAACCAGGAAGCGAAGGAGAATTAGAAATTAAATACGATACTAAGCGATTGGGTGCTTTCACTAAAACCATCACAGTAATGTCTAATGCTGAAGGTGGAAACAAAATCTTAAAAATTAAAGGGAATATTGTGGCATCTAAGTAATCATTCTTTTTAAATATTACGTTTCAACTAAACATATCCTGCAAGGTTTCAAAAACCTTGTAGGTATTATCTTATGATATGAAAAAATCATACCTACAAGGTCATAAAAACGGCCTTGCAGGAAAACGTAATGACATTTATTACCATTCATCACTCTAATCATAAACTCATCAACATGAAAACGAACATTTTTTCAATGCTAATCACATTAACACTTGCATTTCAAATCCATGCACAACAATTCAATCAAGAAATTTCAAACGAAGGAGAAATGCCTTATTTACTTGGAAAAATCGACAAACAAGGTTTAGAAGGTGAAAATTACAAATCTTGGTTTACAACAAACTACGACAGCTACCAACCAAATTCAGAATTGATAAATACACTTACCACAGAATTAAAAAACTATACCATCACTCTATTTTTAGGCACTTGGTGTGGTGATAGCCAACAAGAGGTCCCGAAACTTTACAAAGTTTTAGAAGCGTGTGATTTTCCAATGGAACAATTAACCGTAATTGCTGTAAGTAGGCAAGCAGACATGTACAAACAAAGTCCACAACACGAAGAAGTGGGTTTAAACATTCACCGTGTACCAACCATAATTTTTTATAAAAATGGAGACGAAGTCAACCGTATTATTGAGCATCCTATTAAAACTTTTGAAGAGGACATTCTGAATATTATTACAGTAAACGATTATAAATCTAACTACCAAATTGTAACTGCTATTGACAATATTTTGAAGAAAAAAGGAATAAAAGGCTTAAAACAGAAATCAAAAAAGCTGGCAAAAACCTTTGAAAGTATAGTTTCAAGTATGTTTGAGCTTAATACTTATGGTCGTGTTTTATATTCAACTAATAGAATTGACGAGGCTATTGCAGTGTTTCGATTTAATACAACATTATTCCCCAATGAACCAAGAACCTTTATGAGTTTAGCAAATACACTTGGCATTTCAGGTCATAAAGCAGATGCTATAAAAGTCTTAGAAGAAGCACTGAAGTTACATCCAGAGAACAACGATTTAAAAGAAAATTTAGAGGTTGTAAAATCAAATTAAAAAGGGGCTCTTTAATTTTTGTAAAAATTGTAATTTTGCACCTGCTTACTAAAAAACAAGTAAGTCGATAAAAATTAATTAGAATGCAACTTTCAGAACAAGAATTGGTAAGACGCCAAAAACTAGAGAAGCTTAGAGCTTTAGGGATCAACCCTTATCCAGCGGATTTATTTCCGGTTAATCATACTTCAAAACAGATAAAATCGGATTTTGAAAATGGTAAACAGGTGATTATTGCTGGGCGTTTAATGGCAATTAACATTCAAGGTAAAGCGTCTTTTGCACAACTGCAAGATAGCGAAGGTCGTATTCAAGTGTATTTCAATCGTGATGAAATTTGCACTGGTGACGATAAATCACTTTACAATGATGTCTTTAAAAAATTACTCGACTTAGGAGACTTTATCGGTATTGAAGGAGAGCTTTTCACGACTCAGGTTGGTGAAAAAACAGTAATGGTTAAAAACTTCAAATTATTGAGTAAAGCGTTGAAACCTTTACCAATTCCGAAGCAAAAAGATGGAAAAACCTACGATGCGTTTACAGACCCTGAGCAACGTTACAGACAACGTTATGCTGATTTAGCTGTAAACCCACACGTTAAAGACGTGTTTATTAAACGTACAAAATTGTTTAATGCCATGCGTCAATTTTTTAATGATGCTGGTTATTTTGAAGTAGAAACACCTGTGTTACAACCAATTCCTGGTGGAGCTGCAGCGCGTCCGTTTATAACACATCACAATAGTTTAGACATTCCATTATACATGCGAATTGCTAACGAATTATACCTGAAACGTTTAATCGTAGGTGGTTTTGATGGTGTTTATGAATTCTCTAAAAACTTCAGAAATGAAGGGATGGACAGAACGCATAATCCAGAATTCACAGCTATGGAAATCTATGTATCCTACAAAGATTACAATTGGATGATGGATTTCTGTGAGCAATTGCTAGAACATTGTGCTATTGCTGTTAACGGAACATCTGAAGCCACTTTTGGTGAACATAAAATAAATTTTAAAGCACCATATAAGCGTATTACGATGCGTGATTCTATTTTAGAATTTACAGGTTTTGATATTTACAATAAATCTGAAGACGAAATTAGAGCGGCAGCAAAAGGCATGCATATTGAAGTGGATGAGACCATGGGTAAAGGCAAGCTGATCGATGAAATTTTTGGTGAAAAATGTGAAGGGAATTACATTCAACCAACGTTCATTACCGACTACCCTAAAGAAATGAGTCCATTGTGTAAAGAGCACAGAGACAACCCAGAATTAACAGAACGTTTTGAGTTAATGGTTTGTGGTAAAGAAATTGCCAATGCGTATTCTGAGTTAAACGATCCTATTGATCAACGTGAGCGTTTTGAACACCAATTAAAATTAGCTAAAAAAGGAGATGATGAAGCTACAGAATTCATAGATCACGACTTTTTACGTGCACTAGAATACGGAATGCCTCCAACCTCAGGAATGGGTATTGGTATGGATCGTTTAATTATGTTCTTAACCAATAATCAAAGTATACAAGAAGTTTTATTCTTCCCGCAAATGCGACCAGAGAAGAAAAAAGTGGACTTAAGTGATAATGAAAAAGCGATACTAGAAGTTTTAAAAGCTGAAAAACGCATGGACTTAAATGTACTAAAATCGCAATCTGGCTTAAGTAACAAAGGTTGGGACAAGGGTATTAAAGGTTTAGGCAAACACGGCTTAACTAAAGTTGAAAAAACAGATGACGGCTTATTTGTAGAGCTCGTTTAAAAGCACTTTAATACAAACATATATTGTAGGAGCTATTGAAAAATAGCTCCTTTTTTTCGATCAAAACTCTTATATATTGAATATATAGTTAAAACAGTAAGTAGAGTCTCAAAATTATGATTGATATTAAAATATGGAGTTAAGTAAATTATTCATTTTTATTTTGTTAAAATTTAAATTTATTACTTTAGCAACTTACCATCAATCAGAAGACTATTTAAAATGTTAAAAAAAATCTATATATTAATCTTGTGTGTTAGCATTTTTTCATCATGCTCAGACGATAATGATAATCTCATTCCTGCATGCGATACCGTAACCAACATAACAGCGAATTCAATTACGTCTAATTCAGCAACCATTCTTTGGGAAACAACGAATTCTTCTGCATTGTACAATTTAGAATATGGTGTTTCAGGATTTTCAATCGGTAATGGTACCACAATTTCAGTATCAGAAACATCTTCCACTCTCGCTAATTTACAAGCTAATACTACTTACGATATTTACATTACTACCGTTTGTAGTACCGACAATTCAAGTTTAAACGCAGATGTTTATAGTTTTACAACGTTAATCCCAGATGTAGTTCCTGAATTGAAAACCAACCTTTCCGAATTAAATCTATTTTTAGGAGACATTAGCGAATTACAAATTACTCCAAAAGGATTTGAGTACAACCTAAGCACACCCTTATTTACCGACTATGCGCATAAACAACGGATTATAGCACTACCAAATGGTACAAGTATGGAATACGATGGCGATGGTTTACCTATTTTTCCTGATCAAACCGTAATTGCAAAGACATTTTATTACAATAATGATGAACGTGATTTATCATTAGGAAGAACCATTATCGAAACTCGTGTTTTAATCAAAATAAATGGTATATGGGAAACCGGAGATTACAAATGGAACGACTCACAAACAGATGCCGTATTAGATCAAGAAGGAAGCGAACTTCCAATAACTTGGATTGATACAAACGGAAATAATAATTCCACAACCTATAAAATTCCATCAAATACAGACTGCTTTACTTGTCATGGAAACAACGAATCCATTATTCCTATTGGTCCAAAATTGAGGTCCATGAATTTTGAAATTAATGGAATAAATCAATTAGAACAATTTATAACAGATTCAAAATTAACAGGCATCTCAAATAGCACTTCAGTAAGACGGTTACCAAATTGGCAGGACGATAACGAAAGTTTAGAAAATAGAGCACGAGCATACATGGATATTAATTGTGCGCATTGCCACATTCCAGGTGGCCATTGTGAAGATCTATCAACCTTAAACCTTGCTTTTGAAACTCCTTTGGAAAATAGTGACATTGTAGAGCAAAGTTTTAGTATTGACTATAGAATCTCTTTTTATTTAGATGGCATAAGTATGCCTTTTATAGGAACTTCTATGATGCATTCTGAAGGTGTTGCACTGATTCAAGATTATCTAGAAACTCTAGAATAAATGCGTTAAAGAAATACTAAATTCGGTTTCATCCTTAACATACTCTTAATAGAATATGTATTTTCAACAAAATTTTTAAAAACCGACAACTTTGAAACATGTATCTCTAAAACTACTTCTTGTAGTTTCCGCCTTTCTGGCATTTTCTTGTTCTACGGCAAAAAAAGCAGGAAAATCAGGAAAAGATGCCACAGCGATGGCAAAACCACCAGCTAAAAAGCCTGGTAAAAATGACCCAAAACCTTACGATAAAGTCATAACAAAAGACGCAAAAAGCGATAAAGGCTTATTTACGGTACATACTGTAGATGAGAAATTCTTTTACGAAATACCAGATTCTCTTTTTAACAAAGAGATGCTTATGGTAACGCGTATTGCTAAAACAGCATCAGGACTTGGTTTTGGTGGTGGAAAATTAAGCGAACAAGTATTGCGATGGGAAAAGAAAGACAAAAAAGTATTACTACGTATGGTCTCTCACCAAGTGGTTGCAGCAGATTCTTTACCAGTACATGAAGCGGTAGTAAATTCAAACTTTGAGCCTGTTATAGCTACATTTCCTATAAAAGCTTTTAGTAAAGACTCTATGAACACTGTAATCGATGTTACTGATTTGTTTTCAAAAGACGTGAAACCCTTAGGTTTTCCGCAACGTGCAAGAAGACAGTATAAAATCTCTCGTTTAGACGCTCAGCTTTCATATATTGAATCTATTAAATCTTACCCAACCAATATTGAATCTAGAACCGTTAAAACCTATGCTTCAGGGGCTCCACCTTCTAATGCTAATACAGGTGCTATTTCTATTGAAATCAACAATTCAATGATTTTGCTTCCAGAAGTACCAATGAAACGTCGTTATTTCGACGAACGCGTAGGATGGTTTACTAGTAGCCAAACAGATTACGGGCTAAAAGATCAGAAAAGTAAGTCTGTTCAATTTTTAGACCGTTGGAGGTTAGAAGTTAAAGACGAAGACATTGAGAAATTTAAGCGTGGTGAATTAGTTGTGCCTAAGAAGCAAATTGTTTATTATGTAGATAGAGCAACACCAGAACAATGGAAAAAATATATTAAACAAGGTATTGAAGATTGGCAAGTAGCCTTTGAGGCCGCAGGTTTTAAAGATGCTATCATAGCAAAAGACCCTCCTACAGTTGAAGAAGATCCTGATTGGAGTCCTGAAGATGCGCGTTACTCTGTTGTACGTTATTTAGCATCTCCAATTCCGAATGCTAATGGACCACACGTTAGCGACCCAAGAACTGGTGAAATTTTAGAAAGTGATATCAATTGGTATCACAACGTTATGTCGTTGTTACGAGGCTGGTTCTTTGTACAAACAGCTGCCATTAACCCAGATGCTCAAAGTCCACAGTTTAAGGATGAAGTTATGGGACGTTTAATTCGTTTTGTATCTTCTCATGAAGTAGGACATACCTTAGGTTTACCTCACAACATGGGATCTAGTGTTGCTTATCCTGTTGAGAAATTACGTGATGCAGAATTCACAAAGAAAAACGGAACTGCACCTTCTATTATGGATTATGCACGTTTTAACTATATTGCTCAACCTGGTGATGAAGGTGTAGCATTAATGCCTGATATCGGAGCTTATGATAAATACGCTATTTCTTGGGGTTACAGACCTATTTTAGATAAAACTGCTGAAGAAGAAAAATCAATTCTTAATGAGTGGATAATGAAACATGCTGGTGACCCAATGTACCGATTTGGTCATCAACAAGCTGGTGATGTTGTAGATCCTAGTTCTCAAACTGAAGATTTAGGTGATGATGCTATGTTAGCGAGTGAATATGGTATTAAAAACTTGAAGCGTATTGTTCCAAATTTAATCGAATGGACTACAGAAGCTGGTGAAGGTTATGACGATCTTGATGAGATGTATGGTCATGTAATATCTCAATTTAACCGTTACATGGGACATGTTTCTAATAATATTGGTGGTGTTTACGAACATTATAAAGCTGCAGATCAAGAGGGTGCTGTTTATACAGCTGTACCTAAAGATCATCAGAAAAAAGCGATGGCTTTTATTCAAAAAAACTTATTTGAAACTCCAGAATGGTTACTCGATAAAGCGATTTTCGACCGTATTGAGTTTACAGGCTCTGTTGAACGTGTTAGAGCACTTCAATCTAGAACATTAAACAACATTATGAGTTTAGGAAAAATGCAACGTCTTATTGAAGCTAATACCTACGATAGCAGTACATACGCTTTAACTGATATGATGGGCGATTTACGTAAAGGAGTGTGGAGTGAATTACGTACAGGTAAGAAAATTGATACATACAGACGTAATTTACAACGTGCACATATTGATCGTTTAGAGTACTTAATGACGGCTAAAAACCAAACTTCAGGTAGAAGATCTAGCCCATACGTTAAAGTTACTCCGGTTAATACTAGTCAATCTGATATTAGAGCTGTTGTAAGAGCAGAATTAAAAACATTACGCAGTCAATTAAGATCGGCACGTGGTGGTGATGCTATAAGTAGAATTCATATTGCAGATGCTATCGAACGTATTAATCTAATTTTAGATCCTAAATAATATAACTTCCTATTATAGAATAGAAAAAGGCTTCAATTAACATTGAAGCCTTTTTCTATTCTATATGTTAACTCAATTAAAGCTCAGCCTTAACACACCTAAATACCACAAGTAATACGTTCATTTATTAATCATATTCATCACTTAGATAATAAGTCAAATTAGCTATATGCGATAAGTAATTAAAGCATGTAAGAGATCTCAAAATGTTAAAATAGCTGTTAAAACTAAAAACGATATTAAACCAATCTCACAGTACTAGGTCTAAACAACATAACACAAAATTTGTAAGACATGAAAAAATTATTAGTAATCGCTATTGCTTTATTTACATTAAATGGCATGGCACAGCAAAAAGAAAAGCGTTCAGATCGTAAAGACAGAGCAGAAATGAGAATGGATATGTCACCTAACGATATTGCCGATTTAAAATCTAAAAAACTCACTTTAAAACTAGACTTAACTGAAGCGCAACAAAAAAAAGTACATGCACTCATCTTAGAAGAAGCCATAGCCAACGAAAAATTTAGAAAGGAGCGTTTAGCCAATAAAGATGAGAACAAAGAAAAACCTTCAAAGGAAGACTTTATAAAAATGCAAAATCTAAGATTAGATCAGCAGATTGAAATGAAGCGTGAAATGAAAACAATCTTAAGCGCAGAGCAATATGTAGAATTTGAAAAAATGAAGCCTAGAGATCACAAAAAGAGAGGTCAGCCTAATAAAAAACGAAATAAGCAAGATGACTAAGAATAAAAATTGAATTGGATTTTAAAAGAAAAAGTATCGCTTAGACGATACTTTTTCTTTTTATTGAATAAAATTGTTACATTAGTGTCCAATTTTAAATTATTAATCCATAATGAAAAAGATAATTACACTTTGCTTATTTGTATTTGCTCTATTTTTAGGAACTCAAACAACTGTAGCTCAAAACAGTAAATTAGAGATGATAAAAACTGTAAACACTGAAGCTGCTGAAAAAACTGAGGCCTTAAGAAAATTCATTAAATTTGATAACCAACAAAGAAATCAAATCTATGAAGCGCAACAAGAATTTATCCGCGACAATTATTTAATTGAAAAACAAAATGTAGCTGATAAAAATGCGACTAAAAAAATAGAAGCTATAGCAAAGCAATTGGAAACTAAAATGCAGAGCATTTTAAGTGACAATCAATACGAACGTTACAAACAATTTCTTAGAAGCTAAATAAAGTATTATAAATAAAAAAAGTCTCGCTAAACGCGAGACTTTTTTTATTTATAGACCTTTTGCAATAGCATCAACAGCTGCTATCGTTTCGTTTAAATCTTCATAGGTTAAGGCATCTGTTATAAACCAGGTTTCGAATGCACTTGGCGCTATATAAATACCTTTATTTAGCATACCATGGAAAAATCGCTTAAAAGTATCATTATTTCCTTGAGCAGCCGTATCAAAATCGACCACCGGATTTTCTGAAAAATGAACAGATATCATAGAACCTATTCTATTGATGGTATGGATCACGTTGTGCTTATTAAGCGCCTCTGAAATACCGCGATGAAGATATGCTGTTTTCTCTTCTAATCTTTGCATTAAACCAGCATCTGCTTTAATAGTTTTTAGCATAGCCAATCCTGCTGCCATAGCAAGTGGATTTCCACTCAAAGTTCCAGCTTGATATACAGGTCCCATTGGAGCTAGGTAATTCATAATTTCATTTCTTGCTGCAAACGCACCTACAGGTAAACCACCACCAACAACTTTTCCAAAACAAACAATATCTGCATCTATTCCTTTTAGTTGCTGAACCCCACCATTTGCCAATCTAAAACCTGTCATAACCTCATCAAATATTAATAAGACATTGTGCTCATTACACAAAGCTCTTAGACCTTCTAAAAAGCCTTCAACTGGAGGTATACAACCCATGTTACCTGCAACAGGTTCTATGATAATTGCTGCTATTTCATTTTTATTAGATGCAAGTAACGTTCTCACATTTTCTAAGTCATTAAAACGAGCTAATAGCGTATCTTTTGCTGTTCCTTGAGTAACACCAGGACTATTAGGCGTTCCGAATGTAACAGCACCACTTCCGGCAGCTATTAAAAACGAATCACTATGACCATGGTAGCAACCCGCAAATTTTATAATTTTATCCTTTTTAGTAAACCCTCTGGCTAATCTAATAGCACTCATACAAGCTTCTGTACCAGAATTTACAAATCTAATCTTATCAATATTTGGCACCAAAGAAACCGCTAACTCTGCAATTTCTGTTTCAATTGCTGTTGGCATACCAAAAGAAGTTCCTTGTTTTGCTTTTTCGATAACAGCATCTACGACTGGTTGAAATGCATGACCAAGCAACATCGGCCCCCAAGAATTGATATAGTCAATATAACGATTACCATCTTCATCATAGACGTAAGCTCCTTTTGCCAATTTTGCAAAAATCGGTGTACCTCCTACTGCATTAAAAGCTCTTACTGGCGAATTTACACCTCCAGGTATAACCTCTTGCGCTTCTTTAAACAACGCACTACTTCTTTGATATAACATAAATTAATTAGGAATAATAAGTTCTTGACCAATCGTAAGGTCGTTTGATTTTAAATTATTAGTTGCTTTAATCTCGGCAACTGTTGTTTTATATAACCTAGAAAGTGAGTATAATGTGTCGCCCTTAACAACAAGGTGTTTTTTAGAAATACTTTTCTTTACACCTTCTATTATAGTCGTGGATTTCCTAGTTGATTTAGATCGAGACCCACTGAGCACCTCATCATCGTATTGATAAAGTTTATATCGCTCAATTAAACTGATTAACTTTTCTGGGTATTTTCTATCAGTAGCATACCCTGCAGCTCTTAATCCTTTTGCCCAACTTTTATAATCATTAGGTTTAAGATCAAATAAACCTGCGTAGCGTTTTCTTCCTGTTAAAAATTCTGAGTGATCTTCATAAGACATTTCTGCTCTAGGATATTTTCTAAAACATTCTTGAGAACGATCATCATCGTGGTAAATCTTGGCTCCAGTCCAACCATGACATTTAATCCCAAAATGATTATTGGCCTTAACGGCTAAACGTCCTTTTCCAGATCCTGATTCTAAAATGCCTTGGGCCAATGTAATACTTGCCGGAATTTTATGAGTTTTCATTTTATCTTTTGCTATTTCAGCATACAAGTTAATGTAAACCTCTACACTACTCGGTGGTTTACTTTCTCTTATTATAGGAGTATTAATATCGGACTTTTTTTCAGCTTCCTTCTTATCTTTTACTACAACAGTTTTACTAGTACTACTACGTTTCTTCTTAGTTACAATTCCTTTTTTAGGACCACAACTCATCGCTAATACTGCGATTAATAAAATTAAATATCTAAACTTCATATGTTATACTTCAATTAAGGGGCTTTTTTTTCGTTTTAACATCTCATTCATACCTGCAATTCCCTGTAAACCTCCCGTATGAATAGCGAGTATTTTTGAATTCTCAGGAAAATAGCCATTTATAATCCTATCGAATATACCAAATACCATTTTACCTGTATAAATTGGGTCTAAGGGAATATTGTGATTATTTTTAAACGTATTAATAAACGAAATCAATTCGGGCTTTATTTTGCCATAACCACCAAAATGATAATCCGTGATTAATTTCCAATTATTTTGATTTGCAAATTTACGAATATCTTCTTGTAAAAATTCACCTTTCAAAGCGGGAAAACCCAATATTTTCTGATGCTCATTTGACGCATTGATTAACCCAGCAATTGTACCTCCAGTTCCCACAGCACAACAAATGTAATCATAGGTATAGTCTTCAGGTTGCAAAATCTCTTCGCAGCCTTTAACCGCTAAATTATTAGTACCGCCTTCAGGCAACATGTAAAACGCCCCAAACTCATCTTTTAAATGATTTAAAAATTCAGAATGCGTTTTCTTTTTGTAATCATCTCTAGATACAAATTTAAGCTGCATACCATTTGATTTTGCAAATTGTAACGTAGGATTAAGATGCTTCTTTAAACCTAATTCTTCACCTCTAATAACACCTATAGTAGGCACTCCATGTTCTTTTCCTGCAAATGCTACTGCCGCAATATGGTTTGAAAACGCTCCACCAAAAGTTAATATAGGTCGTAAACGCGTCGTTTTAGCTTGCTTAATATTATACTTTAATTTTCTAAACTTGTTACCCGAAACAAAAGGGTGTATCAAATCTTCGCGCTTAATTACAAGTTCAATAGAAGAATTGGGAATATTAACTTTCTGATTACAAATAGGATCTTGAAACAAACTCTTTTTACGGTAAAAATAAGTAACCTTAACAATAGATAAAACTTTCTATTAAAAATACGATAGAAAACTCCAGAAAAATCTAGATTTTAAATAGCACTTATCACTTTCGTTGTCATAAGCTTCACGTTCAAAAGATATATGCCTATAAGCAAGTGACCACTTTTTATATTGCATTAATCGAACAATAAACTCTAAGGCATATAGTAAATAAAAAGGAAGTATTAGCAATTCTACTTGTTGATTCAAATGAATTCTTTCATGATTTACAAGCCTCCAATTAGCTGTTAAATCTTTAGACCTTAAAAATATAAACGGGAATATCGTTATACTTAAATAGCCTCTTGGCACTATATATTTTGAGATCAATATCATACCGTATTCGTTTCAAAAATCAAACCAAATTACATTATCTTTGTTTCATATGAAAAAATACGTCCCAATTGAAGACGGTGACTACTACCTAACACCTGAAGGCTATCGTTGTTTTACGGAACAATACCATCTAAAACGTGGCTATTGTTGTGAGAGCGGTTGCAGACATTGTCCATATGGATTTAATAAAAATACATTAAAACAGAAGTAATGCAGACTACACAACTCGCTTTTAAAGACCAAATATTAGAAGGCATTCCTGAAACATTACCAGAGCCTAAACCTTATGATGCATCAATAAATCATGCACCTAAGCGGAAATCAATTCTCTCTACTGAAGAAGAAAAATTAGCACTTAGAAATGCCTTAAGATATTTTAATAAAAAAGATCATAAGACCTTAGCCCAAGAATTTAAGCACGAACTGGATACCTATGGTCGTATTTATATGTACCGACTACGACCAGACTATAGGATGTATGCTAGACCAATTTCAGAATATCCTGCAAAATCAAAGCAAGCCGCAGCAATTATGTTAATGATTCAGAATAATCTTGATTATGCAGTTGCACAACATCCACACGAGTTAATTACCTATGGCGGTAATGGAGCTGTATTTTCTAATTGGGCACAATACAGACTTACCATGAAGTATTTGGCCGAAATGAATGATGAACAAACCTTAGTGATGTACTCTGGTCACCCAATGGGCTTATTTCCTTCACATAAAGAAGCACCAAGAGTAGTGGTAACTAACGGTATGATGATTCCTAATTATTCTAAACCTGACGACTGGGAAAAATTTAATGCTTTAGGCGTAACACAATACGGACAAATGACTGCAGGAAGTTACATGTATATCGGTCCACAAGGTATAGTTCATGGTACGACTATAACAGTACTTAACGGTTTTAGAAAAATTAAAAAAGAACCTAAAGGAAATCTATTCGTCACCTCTGGATTAGGTGGTATGTCTGGAGCGCAACCTAAAGCTGGAAATATTGCAGGTTGTATTACTGTTTGTGCGGAAGTGAATCCTAAAATCACACAAGTTAGATTAGATCAAGGTTGGATCGATGAAAAAATAACAGATTTAGACCAACTTGTTAATCGGGTAAATCAAGCTAAAGCTAATAAAGAAACCATATCCATTGCTTATTTAGGAAACGTTGTAGATGTATGGGAAAAGTTTGATGAGGCTAATATCCATATCGACTTAGGTAGTGATCAAACCTCATTACACAATCCTTGGGCTGGTGGGTACTATCCGGTCGGTATTTCCTTTGAAGAGGCTAACAATATGATGGCTAATAATCCTGAACGTTTTAAAACGAATGTACAAGACTCCTTAAAGCGTCACACTGATGCTATAAATAAACACACAGCAAAAGGTACTTATTTCTTTGATTATGGTAATGCCTTCTTGCTCGAAGCTTCACGTGCTGGTGCAGATATTATGGCTGAAAACGGTATTGATTTTAGATACCCTAGCTATGTACAAGATATTATGGGACCTATGTGTTTTGATTATGGTTTTGGTCCATTTCGCTGGGTATGTGCTTCAGGAAAAGCAGATGACTTAGCTAAAACAGATGAAATTGCCTGTAAGGTATTAGAAGAAATAAAGCAGAATTCACCTGAAGAAATTCAGCAACAAATGGCTGACAACATTCAATGGATAAAAGGAGCTCAAGACAATAAACTTGTTGTCGGTTCCCAAGCAAGAATCTTATATGCGGATGCCGAAGGTCGTATGAAAATAGCAGAAGCATTTAACAAAGCCATTAGTAATGGAGATATTGGAACTGTTGTTTTAGGAAGAGATCACCACGATGTTTCTGGAACCGATTCTCCGTATCGAGAGACGAGCAATATTTATGATGGATCGCGCTTTACAGCAGATATGGCCATTCAAAATGTCATAGGTGATAGCTTTAGAGGAGCTACTTGGGTCAGCATCCATAACGGAGGAGGCGTTGGCTGGGGAGAAGTTGTAAATGGTGGTTTTGGTATGGTTCTTGATGGAACTAAGGAAGCATCTAAACGATTAAAACAAATGTTATTTTGGGATGTCAATAACGGAATCTCAAGACGAAGTTGGGCTAGAAACGATGGAGCTGTTTTTGCAATAAAACGTGCCATGGAAATTGAACCTAACTTAAAAGTAACCTTGCCAAATTTCGTTGATGACAGCTTATTAGATAACGTTTAACAAAAAACAATCAGTATGAAAAAACTACTCAAATTTACTCCAATGTTTCTATTATTAATAGGATTAGCATCTTGTAGCTCTGTAAGAGTGGCAGCTGATTATGATAGAGAAGCTAATTTTGACAATTACAAAACCTTTGCGTTTTTTAAACCTGGTATAGATAAAGCCGAAATTAACGACATTGATAAACGCAGAATTCTGAGAGCTATTGAAGCAGAATTAATGGCTAAAGGTTATACCAAATCTGAAAATCCAGATATGCTAGTGAGTATATTCACCAAATCTAACCAACGCGTAGATATTTACAACAATGCTTGGGGCAATGGTGCTTGGGGTTGGGGAGGTTATGGTGGCTGGGGCTGGCGTTCTGGTTGGAATAATAACCAAGTGACCACAACAACAGAAGGTATGTTATTTATAGACCTCATTGACACTAACAAAAAAGAGTTAATCTGGCAAGGTTCTGGTACTGGAAATCTCAATTATAATAGTGTTGAAAAAAAAGAATCTAGAATTAAAGAATTTGTATCTAAAATGTTAGAGCAATTTCCACCAGAGAAATAACAATATAACTACAGAACTACAAAGCACTAATTTTAAATTAGTGCTTTTTTTATTTCATAATACAATATAATAAGACCTTAAATCTAAATCATCTATCTTTGCCGACTTTTAAAAGTATATATTATGAAATTTGGGCAAAATACTCTAAAAAACTTTACTCAAAACCCTAAAAATGATGTTCTTGCAGGGATTACAGTATCCTTAGCAATGATTCCAGAGGTAGTCGCGTTCGCATTCGTTGCACAAATTAGCCCGATTGTAGCCTTATTTGGAGCATTTATCATTGGACTAATTTCTGCTCTATTTGGTGGGCGACCAGGATTAATATCCGGTGCTGCCGGAGCGGTTGCTGTGATTTTTGTTCACATGATACAAGAAGGGCACGCTAAAGGTTTGTTATTTGATCAACCAGTAGAAAACATGGGTTACTTTTATTTGTTAGCTGCTGTGGTCTTAATGGGATTTATTCAAATACTCGCAGGTGTATTTAAGCTTGGTAAATTTGTACGCTTAATCCCTCACCCTGTAATGTTAGGCTTTGTTAACGGGTTAGCTATTGTCATTTTCTTGGCACAATTGGGTATGTTCAAAGAAAATACCAAAGATATTTTTGGTCAGAACATGCGTGATACACAATCTAAAGACTTAGTATATAACGTTAGTGATGGTGCTGTAAAAGACTTAATTTCAGACACTAAAATATTTGCTATAAATGGCAACTCAGTAAAAAACATTAGCACTGGAGAAGAGGTGTTTATCATAGCGGATAATCAGGTCTTTGATATCGACACTAAACAAGTGGTTTTTAATTTTAAAGATAATGGTTTCTACTCCGTAAAAGATAATGGTGTGGTAAAGTCCACTATGAAAGGCCAGAAACTCTATGTAATGATTGGTTTGGTTTTACTTACTATGCTTATCATTTGGGGTTTACCTAAATTAACAAAAAAGATGCCTGCGGCATTAACAGCGATATTAATCGTAACACTCATATCTATATTTGGAGGATTAGAGTCTATTAATGTAGGTGATTTTATAAGAGATGGCGGAGGAGCTGGATTAAATGGATTTGATGAACTCTCAAGCAAACTCAATCTCTCTGAACTTTGGAGCCATTTACCATTTAATTTAGATACCTTAAAGTTTATAGCTCCTTATGCCTTTTTAGCGGCATCAGTAGGATTAATTGAAACATTAATGACTATGAATCTTGTAGACGAACTAACGGATACCAGAGGTGATGGTAACCGAGAATGTGTTGCTCAAGGTGCAGGAAACATGGTCAGTAGTATTTTTGGCGGTACCGGAGGTTGCGGAATGATAGGACAGACCGTAATTAATATAAACGCAGGTGGAAGAGGCCGTTTGTCTGGAGTTATGATGGCACTTACGTTGTTAACCTTTATTTTATTTGCAGATAAGTACATTGAACAAGTACCTATCGCTGCATTAGTCGGAGTTATGTTTATGATGGTTATCGAAACATTTGCATGGTCTAGTTTCCGTATTATGAAAAAAATACCGGTTTCAGATGCTGTAGTACTTGTTATCGTTTCTGTTGTAACTGTTTTCTTTGATTTGGCTATAGCTGTATTTGTCGGTGTTATTATATCTGCATTATCGTTTGCTTGGGAAAATGCTAAAAAGATTAGAGCCCGTAAACGTATGCAAGATGATGGTACAAAAACATATGAAATTTGGGGTCCTCTATTTTTTGGAAGTATTACTGCCTTCAACGAAAAATTTGATATTAAAAACGATCCAGACAATGTAGAAATTGATTTTGTTGAAGCACGAATCTCAGACCATTCTGCTATTGAAGCAATTTTCATTATTGTAGAAAAATACCAAGCAGAAGGCAAAACTATAAAGTTAAAGCACTTGAGCGAAGATTGTAAAATTTTGCTTTACAAAGCTAGTCCTAAATTTAAAGAAGTTATTGTAGATGCTATCGATGACCCTAGATATCATTTAGCTGCTAACCCTGAAAAATTTACCAGACCTTTATCAGAATACAATGTTTAAGATTCTATAAACTTAGACTAAAGAGACAGTTAGGGTAATTTAAAATAAACACATTAAATTAATTGAAATTCAATTAATTACACTACCTTCGCCACTTAATTTAATATATTTTAATATGAGTACTGGTACAGTAAAATTTTTTAATGACTCTAAAGGTTTTGGATTCATAACAGAAGAAGGAAACAACAAAGAGCATTTTGTACATATTTCTGGTTTA
>Ga0193951_1000132_pt1 | contig 33815 bp, 20 predicted proteins | sample BB_2_MG_FD_140370 | JGI IMG/M metagenome (GOLD analysis project Ga0193951, IMG submission 140370) | Microbial mat bacterial communities from the Broadkill River, Lewes, Delaware, United States - BB_2_MG | ecosystem: Environmental > Aquatic > Freshwater > River > Microbial mats | place: USA...
ACGTAATGTCTACATCTAAATTATAATCTGTATCTAAGTTACCATTGGCATCTACACCAGAAACCGTTACAGCAGGACTCATTGCTGCATTTAATTCTGTGTCTGACGCTTGTTCTGAAAACACAAGTTCTGTTGCATACACATTTATAGTTATATCATTACCAACAACGTCTCCTAATAAGAACGGATCAGCAAGACCTGAACCCGTTATATCCGTTTCAAATCCACTGGCGCTTTCATCAATTTGTAGTTGTATAACACTACCATCTACAATAGCCGTAGTGTTTAGGTATAATCCTAATAAAAACTCTAAAGATGTACCATCTGCTACTACAACTGGACTTCCAAAAGTCAATACAATCTCGGTATCAGTAATACTTGTTGTTGGAGCATAAGACACAGCGTTTTCGTCTGATAACGTAACACCTTGTATATGGTCTGTCCAATCGGCCGTGTTATTTGGTCCAGGTACAAAACGCATCGTAGTAATGTTTGTTGGTTCCCCATCGGTAGTTCCTTGATCTTCTACTTCAAATCCAAAAGCATCAAAAGCAGTACCACTTGTAGTGCTGCTAGCAGCAGTAATAGTTGTTGCTGCTACTTGAGATGTTGGCTCATACACTTCGGTATCTGTGTCATTATTTAGAGCAGCGACAACGTTTATGGTGTAATCTTCTATTTCACCATCAGTTGAGCCTGCACAAGGTTCTGGATTTGAGCCGTATTGACAAACTACTCGCATTCTGGTGTTTCCTAATGTTGCGCCTGCAGGAACACTTATTGTTAGTGGACTTAAAGTTGTTGGACCATCAGTTTCATCATTAGCAGTTCCTAATGCATATTCTTCAGTAGAGGTATCAAATGTACCATCTTGATTCCAGTCTATCCAGGCTTTTGCATAAATAGTATATGCCCCATCAGTATTTAAATTTACGGTTAAATCAATATCACTACCTTGTATAACATCTGTAGATTCTGCCGTAAAATCATCATAACCACTGCCTTGTCCACTGGACTTATTAATAGTTCCAAAGTTTACTAAAGTTATTGAGGTATCAAATGTAGTAGTTCCTGAAACTGTACACCAAGTTAAATCTGGTACAGCATTAGCGGTAACTCCTGTACTCCAAGTTGTAGCTTTACGGGCAAAAACTTCAAAGTGATAGGTGGTACCATTCGTTAAACCAGTTACAGTTACCGAAGTACCTGTACCTTTATAAACAACATACTCACCAGTACCTACATCTGAACCAGAGCCAAAGGCAGCATCTGCTGTGTATGCAGTACCATCACCTGTTGGTGTAACCGTTACTGCAGATGTTTCTTTAGCTATGACTAAAATTTCATCATAACAACTACCATTAGTCCATGTTAAATCAATTTCTTCATTACCTTCGTCTGCCGTAAATGCAGTCACATCTGAAGGAGTAGAACATTCTGTTGTAAAACTACCAGTTAAGGCAGGTGTTAAATAGCAGGTGTCAGTTGTATTGTATTCATAAACCGCAACATGGTAAGTAGTTGCTTCAGATAAGCCAGTAATGCTTACTGAGCTAGTTGCAGAACCAGATTGTACCACATAATTCCCCGTACCTAGCTCATCGCCAGTTCCAAAAACACTATTGCTTGTGTAATCTGTTCCGCTGTCAGGATCTGTATCAACAGCTGAGCCTTCTTTTACTACAACCAATACTTCATCTCCATCTCCATCTGTCCAGTTTAATGTTGCAGATGACGTACCTAAAGCTGTTGTGTTGTAAGCTGAAGCTTGAGTTGTTGGGGCTGTACAAGTCACAGGTATGATGTAAGTAACTGTAAAACTATCTACATAAATTCTGTTACCACTACTACTACTTCTTTGATAGAATTCAACTTCAGAAGTTGCTGAGATACCGCTTATTGTATAAGTACTTGTTGCATTTAAGTTTGTAGCAGTGCCTCCGTCAACAGTGTAACCAGCTGGTCCAGTTGTACCAGAAGCATTCACTGTAATATCAGTTATTGTTACTCCATTATTAGCATAAATCTTTATAGAACCTCCTTTGCTAGCGTTTTGGTATAATCTTAGTTGACCGCTGTTTAATGCTGGATTTGATGTGCCCGAGTTTTTGAAACTACCAAAGCCTATATTTGGATCAGAATCAACAGTGATACCAGGTGATATTGCATTTAGTCCTGTGACTGCGCCTCCGTTAGAAAAATCATAGGTTACTGTAGTCTGCGCAAACCCCAAACCAGTAAACATTAGGGCAAATAATAATGTGTGAATTTTTTTCATAGTGTATTATATTCTATAACAATCTGATTTTAATTGTTAAAAAAATGAGATCGCAAATGTACAAAAACTTAATTGTCTATTTTAATTTTGACATTAACAAAGTGTTAATTGTATTTATTTAGACACCGTTTTTATAGTACAGTCACTTTTGGGTTTTACCAGTATAAGAGTAATTAGTGAACTATTTTAAAAACAAAAAACGCATCCTAATGGATGCGCTTTTAATAATTAACTTTTAAAGTAAATTAAACGTTTATCTAATAATCACTTTTTGTGATTTTTGTTTAGAACCATCGGTTAATGTTACTACATAAACACCATCTTGAAGATCTGTTGCGTCTATTTCATTTAGTAAGTTATTGCTTTCTAAATCTGTGCTATAAACTAAACGACCTTGGATATCATGAATTTTTGCAGTAGCTCCATCGTTAATGATACCTTGAATAAATATAGATCTAGGTGATTTCTTAGTATAAATCTTAATACTGTTAAAATCTTCATCATTTATAGATAATGCATTATCCGATACACGTAGGTAAAAACGACCAGTACCATTTAAGTTGGTGCTTGGCGTAATTACATAATCAGATGTATTTAATAATGTTGATGTATTTAACAAGGTGTCATCTAAATAGACTTCTGTAGTGCTAGGTAAAGCAAATTCTGAGATTGTAAACGTTAATTGTTCACCAGAATTAGCATTAACACCTAAAGGAATTACGACATCCATCATATCAGAAGGATTCAATGCTTGTAAAGCCATTTTCATATCTGAATTACCTTCTACGAGTTGTGAGTATAATGCAAAACTAGGGGAGAAGTTATCTAACAGTTTTCCATCGTAACCATGATCTAATTCTTGAGTTGCATTTTCGTTAAAATAGAATTGTGTTGTAAAATCCTTACCAGAAGTACTTGTGCTTAACTTAAAGTAAGTTAATGCATCATCTGTATTTCTACCTACAATAAAATCATCACCACCAGAACTCATTCTCATTGATGGTGAAAAAGTCCAATCATAGCCAGCAACAAAAGCATCATTAGCAGCGACTAAGAAACCTTGTCCTGGTGCAATTGCCACATTACCACTTGCTAAAGTAATAACGTTATAACCGGTAAAACCATCAACATCACCATCGTAACCATATATACCAGAAGCATTTTCTAAAAGGCTGTAGTTGAAAACTCCTGAACCAAGGTCATAAAACAGTAAAGTAAATGAACCTATGTATGAAGGGTATGGATTACCAATAAGGTTCCAATCTGGGTGATTTGCTCCAGTATCCTCAATATTTACAGGAACTGTAGATGTTGGTACAGTACCAGTAAATGTTAGAGTTGTTCCGCTATCGGTAGCAGCTCTATATCCAGTACCACTAGTTAAAGTTGCAGAAGTTGCATCGGTATAGTTAACATAAGCATCCGCTCCTTTATCGAAAGGTGCAAAAGCATATGTTGTTGGACTCGTTAGTCCATTATCTAATAAATCTGCAGCATTAGTATCAGAAGCTAAGAAGTTAGCCCAAGTTTCTCCTGCAAGAGGTGCTGAAATTAGATCATTACCTCCACTATTAGAATTAACATAACGCTCATACTTTATGGTTCCGGCTATAGTTCCGTCATACATGAGGCTAGAATAACTATTTGACGTAGACTCTAAAGTTACATCATCAATAACAGTTAATGTAGTTCCCGTATTAATGGTTAAAGACGCGCCTGGATTTACAGTTGCAGTTTTAATAGAGGTATTAGATGAAATAATAGCATTACCAGAAGTAACAACGATATGGTCATGTACTGTAGAGATACCGTTAGGATCACTTGGAGACCATGAACCGTTATAAGTATAAGTTTCTGTTATTATTTCTTCAATTCTAACGTCATCTAATAAAGCTCCATAACCGTTATCACCTGTTCCCTCAAATGCAATATAGTATTCTGCACTAGGGTTAGGTAGAGCTATAGTGCCTTGGGTCCATGTACTTATACTATTTGTATAAGTTAATTCCGGTATTAGAGTCCAAGATCCTGCTGCTGAAGTTTTGTAATATACTCTTAACTCATCTTGACCGCCAGCTCGAACTTGCTGTGCATGCCAAAATGTTAGCGTAGGATTTACAATACCTGTTAAGTCTAATTTTGGTGATACTAATTTTACCACTGAAGAACTAGATGCATCATAGAAGTTTGCATTAAACGATCCGGTATGTGGCATTGTTATTGAGCCACCGCTCTGTCCACCATTAGTGTAAGTCCAGTTTACGGCTCCTGCCTCAAATTCTTGAGACCAACAACTTGGTAATATTCCAGACTCAAATCCTTCTTCAAAAGGGAATGTGTTTACTGCTATTAAACAAGGATCTGCATTTGTAGTTGCACTAGTAGAAGGAATGGTTCCATCAGTTTTAAAATCTATTATTACACCAGCATTAGTGTATGGGTAAATTTCAAATTCATATAGCGTACTTGCGTCTAATCCTACTACAGTATAAGTCTGTAAGCCAGGTGCTCTTTTAAATTCAAATTCGTCATCAGACCAGTCGATGTCATTTGCTGGATCAGTACCATCTACAATGGTAGTGAAAACACCTGATCCCGTTTTACCTACAATAACAAATCCATCTGCTGGTTGTGCACCATTATTATCATCCCATGTTAATGTAATTTGAGAATCAGAATTTGCTACAGCAGTAAATGCTAAAACATGATTTGTTGGCTCTGGTTTTGGTGTTACAGTTAATTGTCCTGAAACATAGTTTACACCATCCCAGATATCACCACCAGAACTGCCCGGAGTAATACCACCATAAGAGAAATCTCCACCGTCAACAGAGAAGCGACTTACGTAATAGTAAGTTCCAATTGCTAAACCAGAACCTATCTCAGTAACATATTCATCATTGTCACCAGCATCTGTATTATATGTTGAAGGTATCCAAGTCCAACCAGAAGCAAAATCACTGATGTCAGTAGCGTCAGTAGTGCTATAACCAATCCACGCATCAATATCAGCAGCTTGTCCAGCAGCTTCTGTTCTTCCTACTTCTAAGACCTGTGCATATACATCATAGTTTCCTCCGACAGCTATAGTTCCACTATTTGGATACTGTAAGTTACAGTAATCTATAAAGTTTGGCGTGCTTGCGTTAATTACAATAGTACCTGTTTGTGTTGTGTTTGATACAGGTGCACTAAAGTTAGCACCAAAAGAAACAGTATAATGTGCTGCACCTATGTAATAGGTACCTGCTGGCAATCCTTCTTCAGTAATAAGGCTAAGTAAGCCAACGAAATCATCATTAGTGGCAATTACATTTCCAAATGTGTCATATAGGGCCATTTCTGTATCAAAACTACTAGTTAAAGTATCTACTGTAATTTCGGTACAATTACCGTCATATATTAATTCTACCCAAACAACATCTGTAGCTGAGCCTGAATCGTAAGCTGTACTAACAGTGTCTGAATCTGCACAACCGTCAATATTAAATGTAGCTATTGTGGTTGGTATAGATAAAGAATTTACTGTAAGTTGACCTGAGGCAGCAGTTGGAGTGCCATCCCATGTGTTTCCACCTCCTGAAGGATTAGTTGTATTAATACCACCATAAGTGAAAGGTCCACCATCTACAGCAAAACGACTTGCATAATAATATACGCCAGGCAATAATGAAGATCCAATTTCAGCTTCAAACTCATCGTCATTCCCTTCGTCAGAGTGAAACGTTGCTGGTACCCATGTCCAACCAGATGTAAAATCTGCAGTAGTAGTAGCATCTGTAGTGCTATAGCCTATCCATGCTTCAATATTAGCACCAGGACTACCTAAGTCGGTTACTCCTGCTTCATAAATTCTTGAGTATACATTATAAGTATCACCCTCATTAATAGTACCATTGATTGGCCATTGTAAGTTATTAAAATCAGCAGTTTCTGTAGATTGACCTTTAGCATTAATGTAAAGTGTACCTGTTTGAGTTGTATTACTTGATGTAACATTAAAGTCAGGTCCAAAAGTTACATTAAACATACCAGCAGCTATATAATAAGTGCCATTGGCTAACCCAAGCTCTGTAAATAAGCTTTGAGGTGTTACTCCTGTACCACTGTCGTTTGAGCCAATGAAAACACCATTCTCGTCATAGATACCAATTTCTGTATCAAAATCAGATCCAATAGTATCTATTGTAAGTGAAGGGCAACTACCTGTATAATTTAATTGTGCCCAAACTACATTTTGTGTACTAGCATCATAAGCTCCATTATAGCTGTCTGATCCAGCAGTACCACAACTAGAAACATTTAATGTTGCTGTAACTGTTGGTAAAGGGTTTGCCGTTGTAAAAGTAATAGGACCTACCCAAGTACTTAAATCACTTGCTCCACAGTTTGCTCTTACATATACCTCGTAATCTGTAGCTGCAGTTAAACCTGTTTCTGTATGAGGGTTTGTTGATGTTGCAACACCAGCAGCTGCAGGAGGTCCTGTGCCATCTGGCTGCACTACAATTTCCCAATCGGTTTCGGTATCACCAGCAGTCCAACTTATAGTTGCAGAATCACGATCGAAACTATCTACTGTTAAATCTGTAGGCTTTAAACAAGTTGGTGCTTCTATAATTGACACATCATCTATAGCAATATCATTTTCATAAGTAGAATTAGTAGCTGTATCTACAACAAAGCGTACTTGTATGTCACCAGTAATAGTAAGTGTAGATAAATCTATATATATTTCTTCCCAATCATCTACATCACCATTATTATCTGTGTGAACAACATTCCATGCAGAGCCATCATAAACTTCAACTGTAATGGTATTTGAATTCGTTCCAGCAGCATAGTGATATTGGAAGAACTCTAATGCTGGTGTTGTAAGTGTACTAACATCTATCATAGGAGAGGTTAGTGTAGCATCAGTAGATACAGGAGTTGTAGAGCTGTCTACATAGGCAAAATACCCACTTCCTGTTGTGTGGTCACTGTAAGAGTTACCGAATGTTGGTGATGTTCCAAAGGTCCAAACTCTAGAGGTAGACGAAGAACTTAGCCAACAACTTGGAATGGTACCTGTATTTTCAAAATCTTCAGTATATGGAAATGTAGCTTCTGCATCACAAAGTGTTGTAAAATTAATTGGGCCAACCCAAGAGCTATAACCATTAATGTCACAATCGGCTCTTACATAGACTTCGTAAGCAGTTTGACCTGTCAAGCCTGTTTCTGTATGAGGATTAGTACTTGTTGGTGTGCCAGCCCCTGTAGGAATACCTGTGCCAGCTGGTTGTACTGCAATTTCCCAATCTGTTTCTGTATCACCAGCCGTCCAGCTTATAGTTGCATCATTCGCTGTGTAACTATCTAAATTTATACTTGTAACATCCAAACAAGTTGGAGGTGTTCTTACAATAAATGATCCAACGTGGAAATCATAATCTTGACCTGATGCTGTTCCATTTGATGCCCAAATAGCAAACTTTACGTTGCCAGTGTAGGCTGTTAAATCTTCAATGTATTCGGTGCCTGTAAAATCTGGCTCATTACCAGTATTCCAAGTTGTTAAATTTGTCCAAGTTATACCATCATCTGTAGATACTAGTAGTTGTACTTCGTCATCAGACCCCATGGTGTCATCAGTATCCCCATCATTATAGTTTGTAACTGCAACATTCAATTCGAGCTGGTAAGGACCTCCAGTTGATAAATCAAATGTAGGTGAAATTAACCAATCTCTTATATCTGTAAAATTACCATAGATATTAATTCTATTACTATAAATTCCGGCTCCATAATTATTATCATCTCCTGTGCCATCATTTTTCCATCCTGAGGAACCAAAGCCAGTAGGGCCTGCAGCTACTTCACCATCAGCAGCCTGTTCCCAACAAGTATCTGGTAAGTTTGATGACATATCAGCAAAATAGTCCGGTACAATAGGACTACAAAGCGTAGTGAAATCTACTGGACCTACCCAAGCACTAAAACCATCACCTGTACTTGTACAATTAGCTCGTACATAAACTTCATAGGCTGTTTGTTCTGTTAATCCCATTTCTGTATGCGGATTAGCTGTTGTTGCAGTGCCAGATCCCGCTGGTTCTCCTAATCCATCAGCTTGTACGACAATTTCCCAAGCGGTTTCAGCATCACCTGCAGTCCAACTAATAGTTGCATCAGTTGCAGTAAAACTATCTATTGCTATGTTAGAAACATCAGGACAAGATGGAAGTGTGGTAAAAGTAACTGGTCCTTCCCAGGCACTAAAGCCATTGGTAAGGCAATTAGCTCTTACATAAACTTCGTAATCAGTTTTCTCCAATAATCCAGATTCAGTATGTGGATTTGTTGTTGTTGCATCACCTGCACTTGCAGGAATACCTGTGCCATCTGGTTGTACTACTATTTCCCAATCCGTTTCAGTATTAGCGGTAGTCCAGCTAATCGTGGCTTCAGTATCTGTAAAACTATCAATAGTTATATCGGTAACGACATAACAGGTTGGTATAGTTTCAACAGTGATATCATCGAGATATAAGTAATATCCATCAAGACCTCCTGGTGGTACGTGGAATGCAATATATACGTCACCTGTATAAGCAGTTAAGTCAACAACGATTTCTTGATACGTTGTATTACTATAAGAGGCGTTTGCTAAAATAGTATTAGTAAAATCAGCAGCTAAGGTTCCTGTAGTTGATAATAATACAGTAAAATCATTAGGTTCACCTGAAGAACGTACGCGTTGTTGAAATCTAAGTTGTTCGTTACCTGTTAAGGTTAATTGCGGTGATATTAAATAATCATCATTAGATCCACTGTTATAATCCGTATACATTTGGAACGATTGTGTACCACTATTTGCATATGTTGCAGAAGTGTTAAAAGACCATGTGTCGGAATCTGCATTATTGTCTAAGATGCTCCAACATGATAAAGTGGTACTACTAGCTTCAGCGTCTTCGGTCCATGGTAGAGAAGATATCACGCCACATTCTGTAGTAAATGTCAAAGGACCAACCCATTCACTATAACCATTACTAGCACTAGTACAATCTGCTCTTACATATACTTCGTAAGCGGTGTTACTTGTTAAGCCAGTAAAAGAAAGTGGATTAGTTGTGGTTGCTGTGCCTGATGTGATTGGTACACCAGTTCCTGCTGGTTGTAACACATATTCCCAGTCCGTTTCACTTAAACCAGCGGTCCAACTGATTTCTGCCGTGGTTTCAGCTAAAGTATCAACTGTTAAATCAGTTATTTTAGGACAAGGAGGTAATGCTTCCCAAACGATATCATCTAAATAAACCGTAGTATATGTTGATGTTGATAATCTTCGAATTGCAATATAGTTATCTGTTCCTGAGTAACTCGCAAAAGATACTTCGTATTCGGCAAAAGTTGTATTGATATCTACCGTACTAAGCAGCGTAAATGTAGACCCATCTGTAGGGTCTGATAAGGTACCAATTTCAAGATCTTGAGTAGCTGTCGTGTTACGTGCAAAAAAGCGAAGTAAATGTGTGCCATCGCCTAAATTTGATAAGTTAGGAGACACTAACATAATATTTGCTGTTGACCCAGAGTTAGAATTTGTTAGGCTTACACCGTTAGGAACTGTATTGTCTGCACTTGTACTTGTAACAACCGTAGCAAAACTAGACGCTCCATTATCTATAATTTTACCCCAACACGTTGGTAAATCTGGTGTAGTTACCGCATCAAAATTTTCAGTAAAAGTTGAAATAGGTGTACATGCTGTTGTGAAGTTTATAGGGCCAACCCATGCGCTAAAACCATCACCAAGACAATTTGCTCTTACATAGACTTCATAAGCTGTATCTGCAATTAAACCTGTTTCAGTCTGTGAGGTTGTTGCGATTGCGGTACCAGAACCTGCAGGTTCACCTGTACCTGCGGTTTGTATTACGTATTCCCAATCGGTTTCAGTGTCACCAGCTGTCCAGCTAAAAGTAGCTTCCGTATCAGTAAAGCTATCTATAGTAATAGCTGTAACATCTAAACAACTTGGTTCGTGTATGTTTACCGTATCAAAAGCAACACCTTCGTAATTGCCATAACCATCTGAACCAAAGGCTACTCTTAGTAAAACATTACTTTCTCCACCAAGGCCTGTAAGCTCATGTTTGGCAACAAGCCATGCATCTGATCCGCTACCATCTCTACCAGTCCAACCAATTTGTTGCCCTCCAGGATTTCCTCCAATCGTATTGTCATTAAACCAATTGTTAGGATCTCCATTTGCTCCTACATTCTGCCATGTACTACCGCCATCTATAGAAGATTGTAATACCATACCATCCCAACTAAATTCAGATTCCCACCATATACTTAATTCTATAACAGGGTTAACTAAGGATGTAAAGTCGAATGGAGGACTGATTACCGCAGATTTTTCACTACTATTATACGTTCCATCTAGGTTGGTTACCCATGCATTGGTGCCAGAGTCTGCACTATTAATAATAGTATTAGATGGTACACCTAATTCCCAGCTTCCATTAGTCGTGTTGTCTGCTGCCCATCCGCCAGCTCCAGATTCAAAGTCTTCATTATAAGGATAAGTTGTTATTGGTGTTGCTGTTGTTGTAAAAACAACAGGACCTACCCAAGAACTATAGCCATTAGCAATACAATTGGCTCTCACGTATACTTCGTATGCTGTTTGTTCAGTTAAACCAGTTGCATTATATGTGTTGGTTGCAATTGCGGTGCCAGAAGCTGGCTCTCCTAAACCTGTATCTTGTATAACGTATTCCCAATCGGTTTCTGTATCACCTGCAGTCCAACTAATTGTTGCTTCTGTGTCTGTAAAACTATCAATTGTAAGGCCTGTGATAGGAAGACATGAAGGAATAGCTTCTACAGTGATATCATCTATATATAAATACCATCCATCTAAACCACTAGGTGGTATATGGAAAGCAATAAATACATCACCAGAATAAGTACTTAAATCTACAATAATTTCTTGATAAGCAGTGTTACTATAGGATGCATTTGCTAAAATTGTATTTGTAAAATCGGCTGGTGCAGATCCTGTTGTAGATAATAGTACTGTAAAGTCATTTGGTTCTCCAGAAGAACGTACACGTTGTTGAAATCTAAGTCTTTCGTTTCCAGTAAGGGTTAATTGAGGTGAAACTAAATAATCATCGTTAGAACCTCCATTATTGTCAGTGTAAATTGAAAAGGATTGTGATCCTGAGTTAGCATAAGTAGAACTTGTATTAACGGTCCAAGTATCAAAATCGGAGTTGTTATTAATGACCTCCCAACAGTCTATAGTAGTACTAGTGCTTTCTACATCTTCTGTCCATGGTAAAGAAGATATTATATCACATGCTGTAGTCAAATTGATTGGGCCAACCCATTCGCTATAGCCATCACTATTACTCGTGCAATCGGCTCTTACATAAACATCGTAAGTTGTATTGCCTGTTAAGCTAGAGAATGTATGTGGATTCGTAGTAGTGCTAGTGCCTGAATCTACAGCTGTTGGTGCTGCTGTACCTTCTGCTTGTATTATAACCTCCCAGTTGGTTTCTGTGTCCCCTAGAGTCCAGCTTACTTGAGCCGTTGTATTTGTTACACTATCAACTATGATGTCTGAAACTTTTGGACAAGGTGGTATTATCTCCCAAGTAATATCGTCTAAATATACATTCGTATAGGTAGAGGTCGATAATCGTCTAATTCCAATGTAGGAATCTGTACCAGAGTAAGCTTCAAATGAAATTTCATATTCAGTAAAGGTGGTGTTAATATCTACCGTACTTAAAACAGTAAATGTAGAACCATCTGTAGGGTCTGATAAGGTACCAATTTCAAGATCTTGAGTAGCTGTCGTGTTACGTGCAAAAAAGCGAAGTTGATGTGTCCCATCGCCTAAATTTGATAAGTTAGGTGATACTAACATAATATTTGCTTCTGGTACAGCTGTATACCCACTATATAATTGAACACCATTAGGAAGCGAATTGTCTGCCGATGTACTGGTTCGAATATAAGCTGATGTAGGTGCACCATTATCTAAAATACTAGACCAGCAGTTTGGCAAGTCTGGAGCTGTAACTGTATCAAAGTTTTCGGTAAAGTCAGTTAATGGAGTACAAGCTGTTGTGAAATTTAGGGGACCTACCCAATCACTATAGCCATTACCAAGACAATTTGCTCTTACATAGACTTCGTAAGCTGTTTGTGCTATTAAACCTGATTCTGTATGCGGGTTTGTTGTCGTTGCTGTACCAGAAACAGGAGCTCCAGTTCCTGCTGCTTGTACTACATACTCCCAATTCGTTTCAGAATCTCCAGCGGTCCAACTAAATGTAGCTTGAGTATCGGTAAAGCTATCTATAGATAAAGCTGTTACATCTGGACAAGCTGGTTGAAATATGTTTACACTGTCAAAAGCAACACCTTCGTTGTTAGTGCTACTGTCAGAATCAAAAGCTAATCTTAAGAATACGCTACTTTGCCCTCCAAGACCTGTTAGGTTGTGTTTGGCAACAACCCAACCGCCAGATCCATTAGCACCTGTACCGGTCCAACCAATATTGTCATTGTACCAGTTATTAGGGTCGCCATTGGCTCCCACTGTTTGCCATGTACTTCCGTTATCTATTGAAGATTGAAGTAGCATTCCATCTGAACCATCTTCAGCACTCCACCAAATACTAAACTCAATAGCTGGTGCTACTATACTTGAGAAGTTTAGAGGAGGACTAATTACGTATGATTCTTCATTACTATTATGATTACCTGTTAAGTTAGTTACCCAAGCAAGGGCTCCTGTATCTGCAACGTTAATTATTGTTGCAGCAGGGTTTCCTAATTGCCATGAACCATTGGTTGTATTATCCAAAGACCAGCCTGCAGCTCCTCCTTCAAAATTTTCAGTATAAGGAAATGCCGTTATAGCTGCTGCTGTTGTTGTAAAAGTTATAGGTCCAACCCAATTACTATAGCCATTACTTGCGCTACTACAGTCGGCTCTCACATATACCTCGTAAGCTGTAGATACAGCTAAACCAGTTGCTGTATGCGGGTTTGTTGTAGTACCTGTACCAGAAGCAGGAACACCTGTGCCATTTGGCTGTACTGCAATTTCCCAATCTGTTTCTGTGCCCTCAGCTGTCCAACTAATAGTTGCTGTAATATCAGTCACTGCATCTAATGTTAAACCAGTAAGATCTGGACAAGCAGGTGGTGTAGTAAAATCTATTGGGCCTGCCCAAGCACTATAACCATCACCAAGACAATTTGCTCTTACATAAACTTCATAAGCCGTTTGTTCTGTTAGTCCAGTTGCGGTATGAGGATTACTAGTTGTGGCTGTACCAGAAACTGGAGTGCCAGTTCCATCAGGTTGTACTGCGATTTCCCAATTTGTTTCTGTTCCATTAACGCTCCAACTTATTTCTGCTGTGTCATAAGTAAAACTATCTATAGTTAAACCGCTAACATTAAGGCAAGCAGGTGGAATGCCATCAATGTAATTAAACTGGATATTAGGTTTATGACCGCCAATTTCATCAGTAACAAAGCCGCAAGCAGTTCCTCCGTCGTCTCTATATGATCTAGAGCCGTTAGGTATACTAACTCCTCTAACTTGACCAAAAGGTGAGGAATATGTGTTTTGACCATCAGAACATACTTCAACTAATATGTTATCTGTGCCATTCCAAACAAAATTAGTGTCAAATGGTATCATATCAAAAACACCTTCAGCAGTAACGGAAGGATTGTAATCAAAAGCGTTTTTAACCACAGTAGTTACAGAGGTATCGTGATTAGCAGAATTAGTTGCTGTTGTATGTCCCATTTTTATGGTGTAACCTAATAAATTACCACCACCATAGTCGCCAGAAATAGACCATCCTAATGCTGTTATTTCATCATTTGGAGTTAGTATAGTGCTTAGCTCAGCAGCTGTGTAAACTACTTGGTATTTAAATGCATTGTAATAGCCATGAATTGGATCTACAGTTGTAGATCCTGTACTCGTAGTTCCAGTGCCAATAGTAATATTGTTAACAGGAGTACTATATGCAGTAACATCAAAATCGTCTATGATAAGATGTCCTGCTTGGTTATCATTTAGAATTCTAATGGTTAAATTAGAATTAGCATCATTTAAAGTGTATGAAAATAGTGTGTAAGTTGTGCCTGAATAAGCTTGTGTTGTTTGCGTGGTATAAGTAATGCCATCAGTTGAGGTTTGTAATTCAAAAGTCCCGCCTCCAGTATTTAATTCTCTATAGTAGAATGTGACAACACCAGCCCCTGTTGTAAGTGTAGGAGTTGTTAAACTGGCACCAACTTCATCATCATTAATTCTTGCTGCCGAACCTGTTGCTCCACGAGAATTACCAGAGTCTTCAGGGTAAACTTGAACCGAAGTCCATGTTCCACTAGTTAAGGTTTGAGATCCTGTATGATAACCTGCGGTTAATCCAGTATCAAAATTTTCGGTGATTTGCCCGAATCCAAAGTTTCCTATTATTAGGAATACTAAAAATGCGTAAAAATTTTTCATAGAAAGAATTAATTATAGTTAAAGCACAAATTTGGTATCTATAGCGAATTATAGTTAAAACTAAATAACTCACAAATAAATACACGTTGTCGTTAAATAACGTTGTTTGTCGTTGGTTTATAAAAATTCAGGCTAAGTGTGTAAGAATGAGGGGAGTCAAATATACTAAAACTTAGTATTCATTTAATAATTTTATTTTAACAAATAGTTAACGCTTGTTTAAATTTTGTGATTTTAAAGAGTGTTTGTTTTAGTTATAGTATTGATTTTGAGTCTTTTATAATTTTTATTTTAGGTTTGTGAAAATATTTTATTTGTAGTCTTTTTTTTATAAAGAGTTAAAATTTAGAAACTTGTTGTTTTTAATTAAAATAATACTTCTGATTTTAAGTCTTTGTTGTCTTTGGTTCAGATTTTTAAAATTCAATAAAAAAAAAGCGCATTACAATAATGTATGCGTTTAGTCATTAATAGTATTAGAACTGTTTTATTGTGGTTTAAAGGATAATTTTTTTTGAGTTATTTGTTTTTAAAGTTGTCAGTTGATTTTCTTACATAAATGTCTGTAGTAAGATTTTTGTTGTTTCTATATCATTGCTAGAGACTTGTTGTAGCATACTATTTTATTATGTTTGCTGCTTCTAAATTAGAGGTGTCAATACTATAAATCTCTAGTGAGATATATTAAAGGTAATAAAGGAGGGGTTTCTTAATAACATTGACGCGATTATCGATTATGCCTGTTTGGCAAATGGATTTGTTATAAAAGCCTAATTCTTATAGTTTTATTGTCTTTTTAAAACATGTGGTAAAGAGGGGTGTTTGAGGTGTGTTTAAACGGAATTAAAAGTTGTGATTATGATGATATTTTAATTGTAAGAATGAGTAATTGAGTACTTTTGTGTAATTTAAAAATAAAAGAAAGAAGTTTTAAAAGTAAATGTTGTTATTAGATGCGTAGATGTGTTTATTTTTGTTGCGGAATGGTGGTATCTGTTATTATGAAATTTGAAAAACATTAATATTGAAATTTAGTAAACGACATTTAGCCAAAACGATTACTTGGCGTATTATAGGAACCTTGGATACCATGCTGTTGTCTTGGTTTATATCTGGTGATTTTTCTATAGGTATGCAAATGGGGCTTTATGAAATGGTCACTAAAATGGTATTGTATTATTTGCATGAAAGAGTTTGGTTTAAGTCAACCATAAAGTCGTCTAATAAACGCCATATTTTGAAAACGTTCTCTTGGCGTGGAGTAGGTACTTTAGATACTATTATTTTAGGTTGGGTAATTTCAGGGAATCCCCTAACAGGTTTGAAAATTGGTGGAGCAGAAGTGATAACAAAAATGTTGTTATATTTTGGACATGAAAAATTATGGTATCAAATTAATTTTGGTTTGGATCAAAGGAATAAAAGAAAACAGGTGAAAAACGTTAATGAATTATGAGCTTAAATACGGTTAGACATGATTATAAAATCACAAAAAAAGATCGTGAAAAGCTAAATCAGCATCGCTCTTTATTATTGTGGTTTACAGGGTTATCAGGTTCTGGTAAATCTACATTAGCTAATTTGGTAGAGATGGAGCTTCATAAAAAGGGGGTTTCAACGTTTGTTTTAGATGGTGATAATGTTAGGCAAGGCATTAATAAAGATTTAAGTTTTGCGCCAGAAGATCGTACTGAAAATATTAGACGAATAGCCGAAATTGGTCATTTAATGGTTGAGGCAGGTGTGGTAACTTTGGCCGCTTTTGTATCGCCTTATATTGAAGACCGAGAGAATATAAAAAACATTGTAGGAGTAGATAATTTTATTGAAATATACATTAATACTTCATTAAAGGAGTGCGAGCGAAGAGATGTCAAGGGCTTGTATAAAAAAGCACGAGCAGGAGAAATTAAAAATATGACAGGTATTTCAGCGCCTTATGAGGCCCCTACTAACCCAGACATAGAAATTGTAACAGATAATCAAGATGTAGAAACATCTGTTCAAACCATTTTAGACTTTATTATTCAAAAAATAAAATAAAAAGCATGAGTAATTACGTAATTAATCATTTAAAAGAATTAGAATCAGAAGCTATTTTTGTGATTAGAGAGATTGCAGCGCAATTTGAAAATCCAGCATTATTATTTTCTGGTGGTAAAGATTCTATTTTACTAACACATTTAGCTAAAAAAGCATTTTTTCCTGCAAAAATACCTTTTCCTTTAATACATATTGATACAGGGCATAATTTCCCTGAAACAATAGCTTTTCGCGATGCTTTGGTTGAAAAATTAGGTGTAAGACTCATTGTAGGGTCGGTACAAGAAGCAATAGATAAAGGTAGAGCTAAAGAAGAGACAGGTGCGGATGCGTCTCGTAATTCACTTCAAATTGTGTCTCTTTTAGATACACTTGAAGCTCATAAAGTAGATGCAGCAATGGGTGGTGCAAGACGTGATGAAGAAAAAGCACGTGCTAAAGAACGTTTCTTTTCTCATAGAGATGAATTTGGACAATGGGACCCTAAAAACCAAAGGCCAGAGTTATGGAATCTTTTTAATGGTCGAAAAAATTACGGAGAGCATTTTAGAGTGTTTCCTATTTCTAATTGGACCGAAATGGATGTATGGGAATATATTAAATTAGAGAATATTGATTTGCCATCGCTTTATTTTTCGCACCAACGCGATTGTGTGGTTAGGGATGGTGTGATATTAGCAAATTCAGAATTTATTAAGTTAAAAGAAAATGAAGAAGTGGTCAATATGACCATTCGTTACCGTACTTGTGGCGATATGCCAATTACTGGAGCTGTAGAATCTGAAGCAGATAATTTAGATAAGATTATTGAAGAAATTGCAACAACTAGAACGACAGAGCGTGGTGGACGTGCAGATGATAAACGTGCAGAAACAGCCATGGAAGATCGTAAAAAACAAGGGTACTTTTAATAGAAAATAGGTTTTAATTGTGACTATTGTCCCCTTGAGGATTACTGAGAAACAAAATGTGTTTTTGTTTTGAAAGTACCGAGCCTAGCTCTTAGGGGTGTTTTAAAAAGGGTTGTAAAAAATACCAACTATAAATAGTGACGATTAGTATAAAATAATAAAAGAGAATAAATACATGGATTATCAAGATATAGAATTATTACGTTTTACAACAGCAGGAAGTGTAGATGATGGAAAAAGTACACTAATTGGACGTTTATTGTACGATAGTAAGTCAATATTTCAAGACCAATTAGATGCTGTAGAGGAGTCTAGTAAATCTAAGGGTTTTGATTATGTAGATTTGTCATTACTTACAGATGGTTTAAAATCGGAACGTGAGCAGGGTATTACAATTGATGTGGCATATCGTTATTTTGCAACACCAAAACGTAAATTTATCATTGCAGATACACCTGGTCATATACAATATACTCGTAATATGGTTACGGGTGCTTCAACGGCTAATTTGGCCATTATTCTTATAGATGCACGAAAAGGGATGTTAGAACAAACGCATAGACATGCTTTTATTGCGTCATTGTTACGTATTCCTCATGCTATTGTATGTATTAATAAAATGGACTTGGTTGATTATAGTGAGGAAACGTACAATAATATTGTTTCAGATTTTAAATCCTTTTCTTCTAAATTAGGAATTAAGGATATTCAGTTTATTCCTATTTCGGCTTTAAATGGAGATAATGTCGTTAATCGCTCTAAAAATATGGATTGGTATCAAGGAAGTACATTAATGTATCATTTAGAAACGGTTCATATTTCTAGTGATCATAACCTTGTAGATTGTCGTTTTCCTATTCAATCGGTAATTCGTCCTCACACCTTAGATAATCAAGATTATAGAGGTTTTGCTGGTCGTATTGATGGTGGGGTTTTTAAACCTGGTGACAAAGTGAAATCATTACCTTCTGGCTTTGTGTCAACCATAAAAACAATAGAGCTGAATGGAGAACAAATTTCGGAAGCATTTGCTCCGATGTCTGTAACTATGACTCTAGAAGACGAAATAGATAACAGTCGTGGGGATATGATTGTGCGTGAAAACAATGTGCCAAATGTAGGTCAAGATTTAGAAGTGTTAGTGACTTGGATGAGTACAACTCCCATACATGCACGTACTAAGGTTGTAATTAAACATACTACCAATGAATCTATTGGTATGGTAAAAGAGTTAAAATATAAAATAGATATCAACACATTACATCGTATAGAAAATATAGATAAAGTAGAGATGAACGAAATTGCTCGTTTGTCTATTAGAACAGCTAAACCAATGTTTTATGATGCGTATAAAAAGAATCGTCAAACAGGTAGCATTATTCTTATTGATGAACAAACTAATGAGACCATTGGTGCTGGGATGATTATTTAGTGGTGATGCGGTGAAATAGTGATACGGTGATGTGGTATTAGGGAGAATCTTTATCTTGTAATTTAAATGTTTTAATTATGACGCATAAAGATTTAGAAGTTTATAAATTAAGTTTAAATTTAGTAGAGGATATTTATAAACTTACCGAGGATTTTCCTTCGTCTGAAAATTTTGGATTGACTTCTCAACTTAGAAGAGCTGCAGTTTCGTTGCCTTCAAATATAGCTGAGGGTTCAAGTAGAGGTTCTACAAAGGACTTTATTCGATTTTTAAATATAGCATCAGGATCATTATCAGAAATAGAAACACAGTTAGTAATCAAAACAACATCATTACAATTAGAAAAATGTTATACCGTTTAAAACAGGCTTTAAGTAAAAAACTAAGTAAGTAAAATGAATAATAAAAGCTCCAATCTAACGAATCACCGAATCACCGCTTCACCGCCTCACCGCCTCACCGAATTACTGCATCACTGCATCACCGCAGCCCTAGAAGCTGGCAAAGCAATTCTCGACATCTATCATTCTGATGATTTTGAGGTGGAGCTAAAGGGTGACGATTCTCCTTTAACCAAAGCTGATATCGCTTCTCACAATGTGATTATGTCACATTTGAAAGCAACACATATTCCGGTGTTATCCGAAGAAGGTAAATCTATACCTTATGAAGATCGTAAAGACTGGAGCCAACTATGGATTGTAGATCCTATAGATGGGACAAAAGAATTTATTAAGCGTAACGGTGAATTTACAGTAAATATTGCGCTTGTAGAAAATCAGAAAACCCTACTTGGTGTTATTTATGTACCAGTGCTAGGTGATCTTTATTTTTCAACTAGCGAAATCGGGGCGTATAAGGTGTCTGTAAATCTCAACGATTATGATGTTTCTGCTTTAATCAGTCAAGGAAATAAGTTGCCATTAGAAAGAGAAGATAAAACGTTTACAATTGTGGCAAGTCGTTCGCATAGGTCTCCAGAAACAGATGAGTATATTAATCAAATGCGTGATAAGCATGGTGATGTTAACCTGATTTCTAAAGGAAGTTCATTAAAACTATGTATGGTCGCCGAAGGACAAGCAGACTGCTATCCAAGATTTGCACCCACTATGGAGTGGGATACAGCTGCAGGCCAAGCCATTTGTGAGCATGCAGGCTTCGAGGTAATAGATTGGAGTACAAAAGAATGCATGTTGTATAATAGAGAGGAATTGTTGAATGAATGGTTTTTAGTGAAAAAAGTAAAGGCTGTTTCTGTACACCCCTAAAGTTTTAAGTTAGGAAGATGTTATTTTATAACAAATTTTTTAATAAATCGTTGTGCTAGAGCTAGATTGTTATAGCTTTGCATCCAAAATTTAATTGTTGAAATGAGTAATATTAAAAAGGAAGAGTTTTTTAATTGGACTTATATAAAATAATTAAGAATTATTTCTAAGTTGGACTTATTACTTAAACTCGCATAAGAAGTAAAATATGGGTAGATTAAAAGAGCTTGATAGCCTCAGGGGAATAGCTTGTATTTCGGTATTGCTTTTTCATTATACGACAAAATATTCTGAAATATTTAATACATCTCTTACGACTCGATTATTTAACTTTAAATATGGGGGACTAGGAGTTGATTTGTTTTTTATTATTAGTGGTTTTGTAATCTTTCTTACTGTAAAAAAGAATACAAAACCTGTAGAGTTTGTCTATAAGCGCTTTTCTCGATTATACCCTACGTTTTGGGTTTGTGTATTATTAACTTTTTTTTTAGTAAGAAATAGTGAATTGATAATGTATCATCGGAGTTTTTCAGAATTAATTGTTAACTTAACTATGATTCCTGATGTTTTCGGAGTTAAAAGAGTGGATGGTGTGTATTGGTCATTATTGCCTGAGTTAATGTTTTATTTTTTAATGTTTTGTTTGCTGCTTTTTAAGCGAATTAAATATATCGATTTAGTATGTTTTATATGGTTATTAGCAATCTCGTTCAATTCATATTGGGATATTATGCCACTTAGAGTTTTGCTGAATTTAACTTTTGGACATTTATTTATTATAGGTATTTGTTTTTATAAGATAAAAAATAAGGAGGCGAGATGGTGGAATCATCTACTTATCTTTGGTTCTTTTATAACTTCAATGATTATCTCGGAATTATCGTATAAACATGTGTTTCTACTATTATTTATAGTTGTGTTTTATATGTTTGTATATGATAAGTTGAAATGGATAAAACTGAAACCATTAATTGTCTTAGGTGAAATATCATATGCATTGTATCTTATTCATCAGTTTGTTGGGTATATTATTATCAATGAATTAATTAGTAATGGTGTTCATAATAATATAATGTTATTATTAATTCCAAGTATAATTACCGTAGCATTATCTTACGGTGTAACTTTTTATATAGAAAAACCTATGCAAGTTTTTTTAAGAAATACTTGGAGTAAGTATCATAAATATAAATGAATTTAAAAGATAAGATAAAAGCCCTTTTTAATAATAGTGATGGTAAAAAAATAATTGAAAACTTTTTATCATTATCATTAATAAGAGTAGCTGATTTTCTCCTACCATTAATTGTATTACCTTATTTAATTACTGTATTAGGTGTAGAAAAATTTGGGTTGACAGCTTTTGCTGCAGCATTAGTTAATTATTTTTTAAACATCACACAGTATGGTTTTTCGCTCTCTGCTGTAAGAGACTTATCAAAAAATCAAGAGAATCATCAAAAGTTAGAAGAAATATACAATTCCGTTACTAATACAAAATTATTTCTTTTAATCATATCTGCATTAGTTTTTGGGTTGCTGATTCTGTTTGTTCCTTCATTTACTGAGTATTATCTTTTGTATATATATTCGTTTGGTTTGGTTATTGGTGATGTTCTATTTCCAAAATGGTTTTTTCAGGGGGTTGAGCAAATGCGATTTATTACACTTATTAATATATTATTTAAGCTAACTTTTTTAATATTAGTTTTTATATTTATCAAGCAAGAAAGTGATTTTGTATATGTGCCCTTATTACAATCTATAGGTATTATATCAGGTGGTCTTTTTTCATTATATATAATTTATAAGAAGCACAGAATTAAATATAGGTTAGTTAGGTTTTCCAAAATAAAAGCGCAACTAAAATTATCATTTAGTTCTTTTGTAACATTGATTGTTCCAACATTGTATTCTAATACGTCAGTTTTCTTATTAGGTGTTTTTACTAATAATGTATTTGTAGGGTATTTATCAGGGGCATTAAGAATTAGTAATGCATTTTCATCCTTTAATGCGATTTTAACTAGAACTTTTTATCCTTTTGTTAATAAAACAAAAGATAGTATTAATAAAATTAATATTGTAATTCTATTAAGTGGTTTATTAGTCTCTATTTTAATGTTTATTACAGCTAAATTTACTGTAAATTTAATTTTAGGTGCTGACATGCTCTTTTCAATACCTTTGGTAATGATTTTAAGTCTAACACCGTTATTGTTGGCGATTAGAACAGTTTATGGAATAAATTATTTGCTGGTAAAAGGACTAGATAAGTTGTATATGAATATAGCACTTGTTTCATCACTTTTAGGACTAATTTTAGCGCTTGTTTGCATTCCCTTGTTTTCTTTTTATGGAGCCGCAATGGTAATTGTTACTGCTCAATTGTTTTATGCGGTTTTGTCTTTTATTTATGCTAAGAGAAATAGATAAATGAAGTACACTAAGGCATATAAATCATTAATTATCTTTATACTTTTTAGTCTTTTTGTGTTATTGGTGTATGATTTGTTTAATGAAGTGGATAAAAGAGGTGAAGTAACAAATGCAAGGAATCTACCAAGAGTTTATAGGGTTTTATTATTGCTTATATCCGGGTGGTTTTATCTTCTTGTTGGTAAAATAAAAAAATCAAAGTTTAATAGGCAATTGTTGGTTATTTATGGATTGATTATTTTAAATATTGTATACAGTTATTCTTTTGGTTTGGAGTCTTTAATTAGTTTGTCAAAACTATTGTTTTCAATATTTATTTATCTTTTTTTCTTTAAATTTTATAGTGTATTTGCAAACATGCAAACTATTAAATATTTAAATGTATTTGTAACCAGTTCTATTATTGTTTTGTCTGTACATATTGTAGCTAGCAGATTTAATTTCATCGGAGCTAATACAACGGTGAAAATATATGGAGATAATAATGCATATATATTATTGTCGTTTTTGCCCTTAGTATATCTTAATGAAAAACTCACAATAAAAAGAAGTCTTATAATTATATTGACGATAGGGGTTTTTTTGAGTTTAAAAAGAGGGGCGATGGTGGCGCTTTTAATTTGTTTAATAGGGGCTTATTTTTTTGAAAGGCGAATTTTACAAAGGAAAGGGTATATAGAGAAGTTCAAACGAGTGTTTATTATAACTACTTTTATAGCTGTTTTGTATATTATTTATTCGGAGTTCACAGAATTATTTATAGAACGTTTTGATGATTTCTCTGGTGATGAAGCTTCGTTTGGATCTGGTAGAGGTAATGTTTATAATTTAATTTTGGATGATTGGTATGAGTCCAATAGTTTTATAACTTATTTTTTTGGGAAAGGTTACAATAGTGTACAGGCTTTAACAAAAATGAAAACAGGGAGTGCCTTAATGGCGCATTCAGATTTCTTAAACTTTATACATAGTTATGGTCTATTAGGACTTAGCTTACTGCTCATGTTTATTTTAAATCAAATTAAAACCATTAAAAAGTTGTTTGTAGTTAAGAGTGATGTAGTGATACCTTACTTCATGTTGTTTGTTATATTTTTTTTCAAAGCTATATATTCAGGCAATTTTGAAATGGCAAATTTTGTTTATTTATTAATAGGCTACGCGGTAATTAATGTGTTATTAAATAATTTAAGAATACAGCAGAAATGAAGTTTGTAGAAAAATATAAACAATATGGATTCATTAACTTTTTACAGAGATTAGTTCTTGCAGGGTTAGCTAGACTTGGAATAAGGGTTGATAGATGGTTAATATGCACACAAGATATAAATGTTAATAATTTATCAGAAATATCAATTAGCAATATCTTTAACGTAAAGGAGCTTTCATATACTGATTTTGAAAACTCAAATAGATTTGACTCAAATAAGTTAAATAGCTTTCTGTTAAGGTTTGAAAAAGAAACTTTCAAAGCTTTTGGGGTGTTTGATAATAATCAAAAATTAGCATATTATTGTTGGATTTCACTTAAGGAGTTTCAGTTTAGTGAAAATTTATATAAAGCAAACCTTAAGGGCTCTCAAGGCTTATTGTTTGATGCTTTTTGCTTTCCTGAATTTAGAGGTAAAAAGCTACATGGTTTTATGAATTTTTACCGCCTAAAAAAACTTTCTGAGTTAGGTAAAAGCGAAGCCGTAGTTGTTTTGTTAAGTCAAAACACACCAGCAAGAAAATCACAAAAAAGAGCAGGCTTTAAATGTTCAAAAATAATTACAACATATCGTGTTTTTGGAAAAAATGGATATGTTGTCACTAATAAAATGATTAAATTATAAACATGATTCAAATAGAGCATCTAGAATTTATTACTATAGTAAACGGGTTTAAGAATAAACCTTTTGAAGTCACTAATGCTTGGGTAGAATATCAAAAGAAAAAAGGCAATAAGGTTTTGTTTTTTGTCGATTCTATTGAACAACCACAAATTTTATGTTGGTCTAAAGTAAAAAAAGTAAAATTCATTGGCGAGGTTTTAGAGGTGCAAGGGCCTATTTATAGAGAAAACGTAACAAGAAAACAATTATATAAATTCATCAATGGTTATAAAGATTTATCTTATAATGGTATTTTTATTAACTTAAGTACTAAATATAGTGTTGATTTAGAGGTTGCTTTCAGAAAAGCAGAATTTAAACGCCCTATAGGACAGTCTAGCACTAGTTTAACTATTGTAGTTAATACAGATGAGTTTTTACCAGACAGAAATTGGAGGCGCAATGTAAAGAGTGCAAAGGCCGAAAATTTCAGATTTGAGTTGAAAGAAGACATAAGTATTGTGGACAGCAAAATTATTGAAGAATTGCATTATGAAAATTCTAAAATTAAAAAACTAGGGTATTCATTACATGCGAATCAAATAAAAGTCTTGACAGAGAATGACAATATTTATACCTGTTTTCTTTATAAAGATGAGACGCCTATAGCTGCAAGAATTATAAGTATTGAGGAAGATATATCGTATGATGTTTTTGCATGTAATTCATTGGAGTCTAGAAATAAAGGAGCAACTCAATTTTTAATGCAATCCATTTTTGAATATTTAAAAAACATAGGTGTGCACCAATTTGATTTTTCGAGAATACCTCTTGGTAAAAAAGACGCAAATGGTGTTTATGAATTTAAAAATGCAACAAGAGGAGAGGTTGTTCAATATAACGGTGAGTGGGTGTATTTTAAAAACAAAAAATTAAGGCATTTATATTATTGCTATAACCTTTTTATCAATAAAAAAGACTTCTATTAATGATAAAAAATATAAGAAAAAAAATAGGTAATGTATTGGGCTTATTACTTTTTTATTTTTTCGGAAAACGGTTATTATTACAAAAATTAGATGAGACTAAAATACTATCTATATATTTTCATAATCCATCTATTGATGTCTTTGAAACAATTATTAAATGGCTTGTAAAGCATAATTTTGATATTGTTTCAATAAAAGAGTTTCAGTATTATTTCGATCATAAAAAATGTAAGAATAAAAGAACTGTATTTATTTCTTTTGATGATGCATGGCTTGGGAATATAGAGTTAACAAATGTTTTGCACAAATACAAAGTTCCTATAACATTATTTGTTGCGCCTAAGGCTATTATTGATGGACAAATATGGTTGAGTTTTGTAAGGGAACAATTTTCGAAATTAGGTTCAGATATAACGAAAGGTATTAGAGTTGAAGATATAAAAAGACTGTCATTTTCAAAAGCCGTTAATCTTTATGAAGCAGCAAAAGAAAAAGGTGAAATACAAAGAAGAATAATGACTAAAGCTCAACTTGTAAATTTTGCAAAGGTTGTTTCTATAGGTTCGCATACTGTAAGTCATCCAATCCTTACTAATTGTGAAGATGATATCGTACTTAAAGAGTTTAATGACTCAGAACATATTTTGAAAGATTGGGGTTTAGATTCTAATAAATCATTTGCTTACCCTAATGGAAGTTATAATGAAAACACTTTAAAGTTAATAAGACAAACTAGTTATAAGTATGCCTTTACTACTAAACCACAATTTATAGAGCTGTCGGCTAAAAACAGTAATTTTGAAATTCCAAGAATTTGTGTTCCTGACGGTTTTGGTAAATATGAAAATTTAGCTCGCATATCTTCAGTTTGGACAAAAATATTTAAAAACTAATATTATGCTTAAGGTTTCATTTTTAGGGGATATAAGTTTTAATAATAGTTATAATCAACTATATAAAACAAAAGTTAACCCATTTAAAAATATAGAAATAGGCTTGCAAGAGTCAAATTTTAATATAGGAAATTTAGAGTGTATGGCAAAAGGTGATTTTGGAGAAAACACTTTAAAATATCCTCGTTTAGGTACAAATCAAAAAACGCTTAATTTATTACAGTATCTAAACTTAAAAATAGTAACATTAGCTCATAATCATGTTTATGATAATTTAAAAGATGGGTTTGAAAAAACAATTGAAGAGTTAGATTCTCAGAAAATTAAATATTTAGGTGCTGCTCTAGATAGAAGCCTTTCAGAAAAAGAATTAATTATAGAACATAATGGTATAAAATTAGGTTTGTTAAATTATGTTAATGAAAACACTAATCCAAAAATGCCAGATGATGCAAAAGTCTTTTTAAATTATTTTGAAATTGAAAAAGTAATAAAGCATATAAGTCAATTAAAACAAAAAGTAAATCATGTTATTGTATTGTTACATTGGGGAGGTAGAGTAGAAGAAGGATTTTATCCAGATTTTAATCAGCCTAAGATCGCAAGAGAATTAATAGATGCAGGAGCAGATTTAATAATAGGCGGACATTCACATACTGTACAACCTTATGAGGTATACAGAGGAAAATACATATTTTATAGTTTAGGAAATTTTTGTTTCGATGATATTATTCAAGATAAAGAAATCTTTGAAATTGGTAGGTATAGAAAAAGAAAAGCAATAATACCTGAAGTGTTGTTCCTAAAGAATAACTATTCTGTAAAGGTTAATCATATTAAAAATAATAAAGGGATTATTAAATGGAATAATTCCGCTTGGAGAAAGCTAAAAATGCTATGGAGAAATATATTATTTAAATTTGTAAAACAAAATTATTTAATTTGGAAAATCTATTTTTGGCATCTAAAGAAAATAGTCCCAATAAAAATGTTTTTTATTGAGGCTAATGAGGGAGTTTTTAGAAAAATTATTACACTAGATTATAAAAGAGTACTAAGGTATATACAAAAATAATTATGAGAAACATTTATTTGCTAACAAACCATAGAGGAGCATTTGGTAATAAATATAAAGTACAACCATATCATAGTGGTATGGATAAAAAAATGTTGACTAATTATTTTAAAAAACATAACTATAATGCAATATTTATGTCTCCTTCGGAAATAAATTTTAGGGATAAAAAATATAAGCAGAGTATAGTTTTGTATACTACTACAGAGGATAATAAAGAATATTATAAATTATATATTGAGGATATAGTACTAGGGTTAGAAGCCATCGGTGCTAAAGTATTACCTAGTTTTATTTATCTTAAGTCACATCATAATAAAGTATTTATGGAAATCTTAAGAGATATACAGGATTTTGAGCTGTTGAATAATATTAAAACACAAAAATTTGGAACTTTAGAAGAGTTTCAAAGACATTTTAAAAAGGGAGAGGACAATGTTGTGGTTAAAATGGCATCAGGTGCATCTAGTTTAGGAGTATTTTTAGGGAAGGGATATGATGACTTATTAAGTAAAGTTAGAAAAGCTAGCAGAACATTTCACCTGAAGAAAGATATTAAAGAAGTATTGCGAAAATTTAAACATAAAGACTATATTCCTGTTTCTAAACACAGAAATAAATTTATAACGCAGAATTTTATACCAAACCTAACTAATGATTGGAAAATATTAGTATATAATGATAAGTATTATATTATTGAAAGACCAGTAAGAAAAAATGATTTTAGAGCAAGTGGCAGTGGCAAGGAGAAGTATTTGTTTGGAGACAAGGTCAATATTCCCGAAGGAATTTTTGATTATGCAAAAGCTATTTATGATAAATTAAATGTACCAATGTTGTCAATTGATATTGCCTATGCAAATAACCAATTTTATACATTAGAATTTCAGTTTACAGGTTTTGGAACTTCTGGGCAACAGTTATCTGAAAGTTATTTTTTATTTAATAACAATAAGTGGGAGGCTATTTATGAGAAATTAGAGTTAGAGCAAGTTTATGTGGATAGTATTGTTGGGTATTTAGAAAAAGATAATTAAGTTTAAATGATATTTAATTCATTAGAGTTTGGTGTTTTTTTGCCATTAGTTTTTATTCTTTACTGGTTTTTATTTAAGGGTAAATTAAGGGCCCAAAATTTGTTAATAGTTGTTGCTAGTTATGTTTTTTATGGCTGGTGGGATTGGAGGTTTCTATCTTTAATAATTTTTAGTACACTTATAGATTATTTTATTGGTAGGTTTCTGGATAAAGAAGAAAGAGTTGGTTATAGAAAATTGCTATTATGGAGCAGTATATTTGTAAATTTAGGATTTTTAGGATTCTTTAAGTATTACAATTTTTTTGTTGACAGTTTTGTTAATGCCTTCTCTCTTTTTGGGTATCAATTTGGATCTAGTTCACTAAATGTATTATTACCTGTAGGGATTAGTTTTTATACATTTCAAACATTAAGCTATACAATAGATGTTTATAAAAAGAACTTAAAACCTACAAAGGACTTCATTTCTTTTGTTGCTTTTGTTAGTTTTTTTCCTCAATTAGTTGCAGGTCCAATTGAAAGAGCCACTAATTTATTGCCTCAGTTTCATAAACAAAGAATTTTTGATTACAATAGAGCTAGTGATGGTATGCGACAAATTCTTTGGGGCTTATTTAAAAAAATCGTTATTGCTGACAATTGTGCTATTTTTGCTAATGAAATTTTTAATAATTATGAGGATTATTCAGGAAGTACATTATTATTAGGTTCTGTTTTTTTTGCTTTTCAAATTTATGGCGATTTTTCAGGGTATTCAGATATCGCAATCGGCACGTCTAGACTCTTTGGTTTTGATTTAAAGCAGAATTTTGCTTACCCTTATTTTTCTAGAGATATCGCAGAGTTTTGGAGAAGGTGGCATATGTCATTATCGACATGGTTTAGAGATTATTTATATATTCCATTAGGAGGAAGTAGAGGAAGGTTTTGGAGTAAAATCAGAAATATTTTTATTATTTTTATAGTAAGTGGATTATGGCATGGAGCAAATTGGACTTTTGTGTTTTGGGGTTTTTTGAATGCGTGTTATTTTATGCCTTTAATGCTTTTAGACAGGAATAGAAGACATACAAACACTATAGCTGAGGGTCGATTATTTCCCTCCATTAATGAATTTATAGGTATAAGTTTTACATTTTTTATAACCTGTATAGCATGGATTTTTTTTAGAGCAGATAACATTAGTATGGCCTTTGGTTATTTAAAGAGGATATTTAACAATTCTTTATTTTCAGTTCCTTCTGTATTGCCTAAGATTTTATTTGTGCTTATAGGTTTTTTTCTTATTATAGAATGGCTTCAAAGAAATAAACGGCATGGGTTAGAGTTTATTCTAGATACAAAACAAAACAGATCTTATGGGTTTCTTTTTTTTAGGTTAGCGCTGTATGTAGTCTTAATATTAATCATTTATTTTTTTGGTAACTTTACGACTGATATTGAGTTCATTTATTTTCAATTTTAAACCTTAATCTTTGAGAAAATTTATAAAAAAAAGTATTTTGTTTTCAATATTAATGCTAGGCGTTAATTCAATATTGTATCTATTCTTAACTAAGGATGTTGTTTATGAGAAATACATATATAATGAAGAGTCTATTGAAAATTATAATGTTTTTATATTAAGCGATTCACATGGCGAGGCATTGAAAAATCTCACAAATAAATTTAGTATTTATAATTTTTCATATGTAGGTGATAATTACCAAGATATGTATTATAAGTTGTGTTTTTTATCAAGTCATTTAGATTCAAAAGATATAGTTTTAATAACAGTTAACAATCACACCTTATCTACATATAGAGATGTATCTAGTAACACTGTTAGAAACCTTATTTACGTAAATAATATTGATAATGTATTTGATGAAAGCTTAATGTCGGAGTATAAGAAAAGTAAGTTTTTTAGAAAAATGCCTCTTTTGGAAGCTACTTATGGTAAATTTTATTTAGATTATATTAAGAATCATTTAAAAAGTGATTTTTTTGATGATATGAGTTTTGCTGATGTGTCAATACCAATTAAAAAGAAGCAAATAAGAAGTAGATTTGAACAACAGTTTGGTGACGATAATACTAGTGAAAAAGGGCTTTTCTTTCTTAATAAAATAATTGAAATAAGTGAGAATTATAACTTTAGGCTTATAGGGATTAAATACCCTGTTTCAAGTCTTTATTATGAAACAATTAAAAATCACGATATGAATGCTGAAAAGGTCTTATTGTTAAATAACATTGAGACTATTGATTTACAAAAAGAATACTCTTTTTCTGATAATATGTTTAAAGATCAAGATCATTTAAATAAAAAAGGGGCTAAAGTTTTCTTACAAAAGTTAAGTACTTTTTTAAATATAAAGGAATCTTTGTAAATGGTAAGCGATAAAAGACATGGGGATAAAATTTTAATTATTGTCCCCGCTCAGACTAAAAAAGGAGGGGTTTATAATTTTTACCAAAATTTATCACTAAACTTACCTGCAAATTATGTTATTTACTATCTAGATAATGAAAAGGTAAAAACAAAAAATAAGTTTTTTCAAACGTATCATCATTTCAATGAAGTTAAGAAATTGCTTAAGCATTTCAAAATAAAAAAGGTTATTTTAAATCCTTCATTAAATCTTAATTCCGTAATAAGAGATAGTTTTTACGTTTTGCTAGCTTTGATATATAAATTAGAAGTTGTTGTATTTTGGAGAGGTTGGAATTTTAATAATTTAAAATATTTAAAATTCCCATATAAAATCGTTACTTTTTTGTTGTTTTATGCCAAGACCTCGGTTGTTTTATATTCAAAAATTGGAGATGCCTATAGAGAATTGGGATACAAAGGGAATATTAAGTTAATGTCTACTATTGTTAATGATGAAATATTTAATCATAAAATAAAAGAAACAACTAAAGAGGCTTTCAACCTGATTTTTTTATCAAGAGTAGAGAGGTATAAAGGTATATATGAACTTTTAGAAGCATTTGCAGTTTTGAAGTTAAAATATCCTAACCTTAGACTTATTATTGCAGGATATGGTGATGACTCTGAAAATGTTAAAAGAGAGGTTGAAACAAGAAACTACAAAGATGTTTATATTTCAGGGTATGTAACAGGTAAAGAGAAATATAGCTTATTATCTTCAGGCGATTTGTTTATATTTCCATCATATTCAGAAGGTATGCCTAATGCGGTTTTAGAAGCTATGGCAGTAGGGCTTCCTATTATAACGACAAGAGTAGGGGGGTTGAATGATTTTTTTGAGGATAATGTTATGGGAAGTTTTATTGAAACTAATAATGTCAATAGTATTGTAGACAAGGTCGAATATTTAATGTTAAATAAAGAAACTAGAAACAAGATGTCTAAATACAATATTGAATTTGCTAAGACTAATTTTAATATTCTTACAGTGACAGATAAATTTTTAGAAATTTAAAAATAAATGTTAGATATAAATAAATTTTATAAGTTAGGTAGATGGTTTTATTTAAAAAAAATGATTTTTTTTTCTAAAATTGTGGAAGGTTTTATTTTTTTTATTTTCAATAGTAGAATTCCTTCAAATGTATCAATAGGTAAAGGAAGTTATTTTGCATATAGAGGCTTGTCTACATTACTAGTTTCTGGTACAGAAATAGGTGAGGGATGTTCTATCGGAATGCGAGTTACGACAGGTAGAAATTTTCCTTATGCGCAGGTTCCAAAAATTGGTAATAGGGTATGGATAGGTACGAATAGTGTTATAATTGGCCCTGTAGTTATTGAAGACAATGTAATTATTGCGCCTAATTCGTTTGTTAATAAAAGTGTTCCTGCAAATGCAATTGTAGGAGGAAATCCAGCACGAATAATTGGATCAACTCTTGATTTAGATTATAATATATTTGATAATGAAAAAAATAAAAAGGGTACAATGCCATATCTAAAAGAATATGATGGTAAATAAAAAACCAATTTTATATGATATTAAGATTGCAACTGGTATTTCCATCCTTCTTGTAGTAATTGGTCATTTAGCTTCTAGAGGAGAGGTTGGGATAGATTTATATGTTCACTTAAAACGTATTATCTATAAATTTCATATGCCATTATTTTTATGTCTTTCAGGATATATAACTTACTATACTTATCCTTCGATTAATACTGTTATCGATTATAAAAAATATGTAAAAAAAAAGATTTTTAGGTTATTTCCTGCATATTTTATTTTATCCTTAACCTTTTTTGTAGGTAAGTATTTTTTTGTAGATAGTACAGAGGTTCTTAAATCGATTGTAAATATTTTAGCCTTTCCTTCAGAAAGTAGTAGTGGTTTTTTGTGGTATATATATGTGTTATTCTTGTACAGTTTATTTATGCCAATAATAGATTTCATAGTTCGTCATATGTTTTTTTTATTTTTTACAATAAGCATAATTATGTCAACCTTTATAAGTTTTCCTAAGATCTTTTCACTAGATATATTTTTTTGGTATTTGCCGTTTTTTATTTTAGGATGCTATTTGGTATCAAAAAGACAAGTTTATATGATTATTCTTAAGCGCTTTGGTTTTTTAGTGTCTGTATTATTTTTAGTTTGGGGAGTTTTAGAATATATGAGTTTAGTTGATGTGCCAAAAAATATTATTAGCCTTTTTGCAATCGTAAGTGTAAGTTACATTTCTGCAATAAAGATTGTTAGAAATTCTTTGTTAGAAAATTTAGGTAGTAACTCTTTTTATATATATTTATTTAATACCATGTTTATGGGAGCTTTGTCTATTCTGTTAATTAAGTGGATGGGGAAAGAAGCTTTTTTAGTAAGGTTTTATTATTTTGTTCCTTTTTTATTAGTTAGTGGAGTTGTTTTTCCCATTTTATTTCATAAATATGTTATTAGTCGTATTCCCATTTTAAAAAGTTTGATTAAGTAAAAATGGCAAATAAAACAATAAAGAATAGCTTTTTTAAACTTAAAAGCTATTGTGAAGCCGAAGATTTCAAAGGCTGGGATCCTTATGATGGCATGAACTCTAAGGTTTTTCAGGCCTTACCATTAAAGCATTGGGACTTAGCACGATTAGCTTGGATTCAAGGA
>Ga0193951_1000133_pt1 | contig 33744 bp, 32 predicted proteins | sample BB_2_MG_FD_140370 | JGI IMG/M metagenome (GOLD analysis project Ga0193951, IMG submission 140370) | Microbial mat bacterial communities from the Broadkill River, Lewes, Delaware, United States - BB_2_MG | ecosystem: Environmental > Aquatic > Freshwater > River > Microbial mats | place: USA...
ACATTAATAGCAAACGATAATAATTTAGCTAGTATTGATGTTTCTAATAATACAATGTTAACTGATTTAATTGTGGCAAGTAATAGCTTAACAAGTATAGATATTACTAATAACATAATGCTTACTGCTGTAGATTTTCAAGATAATTCAATCAGTAGCCTAGATATTAGCAATAACCCTAATTTAACTAGGATTCACGCTGCTTTTAATCAATTTACAACGTTTGATATTAGCGCCTACCCTCAAATAAATCAGTTGTTGATATATGACAATCAACTTACTAGCTTAAACGTAGCTAATGGTAATAACTCTAATTTTGTTTATATGAAGGTATACAATAACCCTGATTTAACATGTGTACAAATAGATTCAGGATATACACCAAACCAAGTAGGTGTGTATGATAATGGTTGGACTAAAGATGCAACCACAAACTATAGTGAAAATTGTATTCCTACAGTGTATTATGTTAATGCAAATGCCACAGGAAATAATGATGGAAGCTCTTGGACAGATGCTTTTACTAGCATTGAAGAAGCACTAAATAATGCACTATTAAATGATGAAATCTGGGTAACTAGTGGTGTTTATACTCCAGCAACAGCCGCTTCAGTATTAACATTAGATTTGGAAAACTTAAAAATCTATGGTGGTTTTGATGGTACTGAGTTAACCTTAGCAGACCGAGATTTAACTAAGGTATTTACGGATAATGCTACTATTATTTCTGGAGATATTAATGGTGATGATATTGAAGGTAATTTCACAACTAATAAAACCGATAACGCCACAACATTAGTAAGTCTTGAGGCAGATAACGTAATCTTTGATGGTTTTGTACTTCAGAATGCGTATACCTCTGGTTCTAGTCCAGTAATAGCGACTAATACCGATGTTACCAATTTTACATTAAGAAATACATGGATTGCAGAGAATTATAGTAATGGTTTGCTTTTAGATTGGAGAGATTTTTCTGGAGATTTGGTGGTTGAAAATGTAGCAATAACCAACAATGCGACCAATAATGGTGTTGTTTTAGTAGAGCATAGTGGCTCAAATTCAGATGAGTTAACGTCTCATTGGTCAAATATTCTATTTACAGATAATACGTATAATTCAGACTTTGGTGCAATTTGGTTTAGAAGAAGTTCAGCTTCTAATGGTAACAGAAGTATAGTTCACTATTTAAATAATGCTACAATTGTAAATAACGTTAACAACCATGCTTCCGTTGAACACGTTATTAATGTAAGTGGAAGTGGATGGATTCGTCTTGAAACAAGAAATAGTATTTTTTGGCAAAATAAATATAATGGAAACCAATTCAGTACGGTAGATATTGAAAATAGTAAAACAAGTGAAGGTGATAGCCAAACCATTAATGTTTACAACGCTGTAGCGCAGGTTACATCAGCTGCAACTTCAGGTACTTATAACGCTTTAGATATTACGCAATTAGACCCATCAACGGATAATTTAAATTTAGATAGTGATTATAAACCAACATCAGCTTCAAATTATATCATAGATCAAGGAGATAATACGTATTATGACACAGCAATTTTTGCAAGTTTTGATTTATTTGGGAACGATAGATTTTTCAATAGCACTATAGATTTAGGTGCTTATGAGTATAATTCTACCTTAGGATTTGAGGATGAAAATTCTATTTCAAAATTGAAATTATACCCAAACCCTGCAAGTGACAGATTGTTTATTAGTACAAGAGCACAGATAGAACGTCTGGCTATTTTCAACATAAACGGTCAATTAGTAAAGGAAACTAATTCGGTAGTAAATGGTGTTGATGTATCGCAATTACCAAGTGGTTTATATATGGTGCAGTTACAAACAAATACCAATACTGCAACTCAAAAATTCCTTAAAAAATAAGTCCATATTTTAATATTAATATGAAATGGTCCATTGTAAAAAGTGGGCCTTTTCTAACTTTTTAAAATTCTAATATATGAAACATATAAAACGTTTTGCATTCGTCTTCCTAGTTATTTTAAGTGTGTCTTGTTCATCCGATGATGATAATTCAGGCTCTCAAAACGAAAACAATATTACAGTAGGGGCATCGGTTTATGAAATGAAAACAGCCATTGTGGAACCTGCTTCAATAGGTCACTATGTATATTTAAGTGTAAGCAATAAAACTGAGGCAGAAATAACAGCTGCTATTAACGGGACGACAATTAATAATGTGGATTTATTTACGGCTCGAATTAATGCGTTGGATCTTACACCTAATAGAACTTACAACTTATCAGAAATTTCAAGTTTAGAGTTTATTGTTGATGGTGATTTTATTGGTGCCGACTTTGAAAATGGCGTGAGTCAATTTTATTTAGGAGATGGAACTTCAGATTTAAGAGTCGTTGATGGTAGTATTACCGTTATAGATTACGCTGTGGAGGCTATTAGTTTATCGTTTAGCTTTACACGAGCAGATGGTAAAGACATAACAGGAAGTTTTGAAGGCGCCTTTTTATATCTGACTTCAGATGATGAATAAGCTTTTCTGAAAAAAGATAATGTTAAGGTTCATCTATTAGTGATGAGCCTTTTTTTAGGAATAAAAAAGACTCACCATTATAGTGAGTCTTTTAATAAGTAATTATTATAAATAGCAAAATTATTATCAGTTTAACTATTTAGCATCACAGGCATCACCAACATAGTAACATGTTCTCCTTCATCTAAACCATCAATTGGTGTTAAAATACCAGCTCTGTTTGGTAAACTCATTTCTAACTGAACGTTATCTGAGTTTAAATTGTTTATCATTTCGGTTAAGAAGCGCGAGTTAAAACCTATTTGCATATCGTCTCCTTGATAATCACAAGTTAAACGCTCTTCTGCTTTGTTAGAGTAATCAATATCTTCAGCAGAAATATTTAATTCGGCACCGGCAATTTTTAAACGAATTTGGTGTGTGGTTTTGTTAGAGAAAATACTAACACGACGTACAGAGTTTAAAAATTGTGTTCTATCAATTACTAATTTATTTGGATTTTCTTTAGGAATTACCGCTTCGTAATTCGGATATTTTCCATCAATTAAACGGCAAATTAATACCGAGTTTTCAAAAGTAAACTTGGCATTAGATTCGTTGTATTCTACCAATACATCATCATCACTTCCTGCTAAAATACCTTTTAAAAGATTTAAAGGTTTCTTTGGCATAATAAATTCTGCTGTTTCAGTAGCACTCACATCTTTTCTAGTATATTTTACCAATTTGTGCGCATCAGTAGCAACAAAGGTTAAATTATCTTGAGAAAACTGAAAGAACACACCGCTCATTACAGGTCTTAAGTCATCATTACCAGCAGCAAAAATTGTTTTGCTAATCGCCGTTGCTAAGATGTCTCCCATAATAGTTGTTGTACTAGCATCTTCAATAGAAACTGCATTTGGAAATTCTGCACCATCAGCATAAGCTAAAGCATATTTACCATGATTAGAGCTAATTTCTACCGTATTATTTTCTTCAACAACAAAGGTTAAAGGTTGCTCAGGAAATGTCTTTAAGGTATCTAAAAGTAATCTTGCAGGTAAGGCAATGCTGCCTTCAGAATCACTTTCAACATCTATTGTAGCAGACATCGTTGTTTCTAAATCACTCGCCGAAATCGTTAATTTTGATTGGCTAAGTTCAAATAAGAAATTATCTAAAATAGGTAGTGTATTACTGTTATTAATAACACCTCCTAATACTTGAAGTTGCTTTAATAAATAGGTGCTTGAAACAATGAATTTCATGTGTTTTATATTAATTGTTTTTAATTCGTTACATGGAACATCTTAAATTGAATTCTTAAGATAAAACTCAACCTTGTTAGATTAGAGGTTTCATGCTGAATATATGTATTTTATACTTTTAATTGGTATTACAAATATATCTTAATAGAAGGGTTTTTTAAAACAAACTTATTAACAAATTCTACTAATTAAAGTCGTATTTTATTGCATTAAAAACAGGTTTTTAAGACGTGTATTTACGTTTTCTCAAATAATTAAATACAAAACCAAAGAGACCTAAAAGTATGAGTGGCAAAGCAATATTAATAAATTGCCATGTGCCTTTACTGTCTTTTATTTTATCTGCATCTAAAAAAGCGACATTAATTTCTTTAGCTCTAATGTTTATAAGTCCTGTATCGTCTAAAAGGTAATTAACTGTATTTAGTAAAAATTCTTTGTTGCCAAATGATTTTCCGGTGAATTGATCAAAGCCTAATTCTAAGGGTCTATTTTTTATGACTTCATTTTTTATCACATTACCATCTGAAACCACAACCATTTTTGTCGCCTTACTTTTAGATTTAAAATCATTTACTTTAAAAGGTAAAACACGTTGGTCATAAACTGAAGAAAATTCACCTTCTAACAATACCGCTAAATTTTGAGGACCTAAGTTATAACTTGCTTCGTTAGGTGCTTTAGTGACATTGTTTAAAGAAATAGATGTTGGTGCACCTTCTGTTTTAGATTTTGGTGAACTCTGTAGTAAAATAGATTTTTTGATGCTATTTTTTAAGGTATCAATTGGACTTGCAAAATCAAACTTTACTAAATTTAAGTTTTTGGTGATTGAATGTTTAGGATTTGATGCTGCTAAAGGTGAATATTGCCATTGAATAGGTTGCATTTGTGCTTCACTACCTTCTCCTATAGATAACATAATTGGGGCAGAGTAGAGGTCTTTGACTAAAGTAGGATTTACTCTAACGCCATATTTAAAGAAAAAATCATTCATGTTTAAGTCACGTATAATCGATACTCCAGTTCCTGTCGCATTATATAAACTGTCTTTGTCCATTATAACAGACTCTGTAAGCCATAGACTTTTACCTCCATTCATGGTGTATTGATCTAAAACTAATTTTTCATTTTCGGTAAAAGGAATACTTGGTTTTGCCGCAATAATTAAATCGTAGTCTTTAAGTTTATCTAATGTACCTTGTGGATTGGTAGCCACACTATCTAAGGTAAATTGCGCTAAATTATAATACGGTTTCACTGTTTTTAGAAAGTCAGCTATATAAATGTCATCTAATTCACCATTCCCTTTTAAAATAGCAACCTTTTTTGATTTTGCATTTACCAATTTACTAAAACCGTCGGCAAAGGCATATTCTAGAGCTTGTACTGAATTATTAATTTGTTCTTGTAACCCTTGAGTAATGCTTCGTTTTAAAAGTGGAATTTTAAGGGTTTCACCTTTATAGCTAGCAAAAGCCCATGGGAAAATAATATCTTGAGTTACTTTTCCTGTGCTGTTATCTGTGTTTATGTATGGTTCTAATCCTGCATTTGTTAATTCTTCAATATAGCGTTGACGTGTAGTTTCATCTTCAATTGGATCAATATAGTTAATGAATATTTGATTGGATTCTAACTGAAACTCTTCTATAAGTTGTTTTACTTCTGATTGAAGTAATCTAAATTCAGAAGGAAAATCACCTTCCAAAAAAACATCTATAATTAAAGGTGAGTCTAAATCGCTTATCAATGATTTTGAAGCATCTGAGAGTGTATAACGATGATCTTTAGTTAAATCGAAACGCTGATAAACCGAACTCGAAATTGCATTTACAATGATGAGTCCTGCAATAATAGCAACAATATATAATATAGATTTATTTTTTTTCATTCTCGAAAGTTATTTCTTCTTGATACGGTCGTATAGATATGACTTTATCATTTTTAAATGTGATTTCTACGCATTCTTTTTTATCATTAAATGCGCCAGGTTCTATGCCAAGTCCGTAATTCCATTTGTTGTTATCATGTGTGTTTTGAGCATCATCCCAAGACAACCATTCTACTTCTCCTAAAAGAGTTTTAACATTAGCTTTTGAAGCTCCAATTAACGTATCTGTTTTTATAATATTATCAATCATCTCATAACGCAAAGCGGGTTCTTCTATCCAGGCTTCACTATTAAAATATTTTTGATGATGGTAACTACTAATAATATTTAGAAAAGGATAAAACATAAAGAAAAACACAAAAGGTGTAAGCACTAAGCTTATTATAGCCGACAGCCATTTGCGTTTGTCAACAGTATTTAAAAATAAAAATAGGAGTACAAAAACGACAATTAAGAATATGACTAATAAAGGAGTGATTATCATATTATTGTTTTTGAATTCTGAGTTTTGTAAATAATAAAAAAGCTAAGGCAATACTTATAAAGTACACTAAATCTCGCGTGTCAATAACACCACGACTCATACTATTGTAATGAGCAGACATGCCAAGGTTTTCCATGTAAACTAAATTGTTTAATATGTTATAATTAGATAGGCCTTCAAACCCAAAATAGAAAAAGAAACATATAAAAACAGCAATGATAAATGCTACAATCTGATTATCAGAAAGGGTAGAAGCAAACACACCAATGGCAGTATAAGCGCCAACTAAAAACAATAAGCCAAAATAAGAGCCAATAGTGCTTCCCATATCAAGGTTCCCTGTTGGATTTCCTAATTGAGACACTGTATAAACATATAAGAAAGTTGGAATTAAAGCCATTAAAATAAGCGCAAAAGCACCAAAATACTTTCCTAATACAATCTGAAAATGAGAAATAGGTTTGGTAACCAATAACTCTAAAGTGCCTTGTTTTTTCTCATCACTAAAACTACGCATGGTTACTGCTGGGACTAGAAAAATAAGAATCCAAGGCGCGAGTAAAAAGAATGATGATAAAGAGGCTTGTCCATTATCTAATATGTTAAATTCACCTTTAAATACCCATAGAAATAACCCATTGAGTAATAAAAAGACGCCAATAACCAAATAACCAATTGGTGAAGCGAAGAAGGTGTTTATTTCTTTTTTTAAGATTGCTAGCATATTATATCGTTAGTTCTCGTCATTACTTACGCTATTTATGTAACGTAGTAATCTGTTTATATTTCGTTTTAAATTTAAAATATTGCAACGTTTAGCTTGCAATGACATTTTAATTTATATTTCAAATTAAAGTTTATCAATTTAAACTCGTCAATTTATCGACACTCCAAGCTTCAGGTTTTGCATTGAATTTTGGTTTTGTGTTTGCCCAAACGTCTTTAAACAATTCGGAATGTCTGTAATTATTTAAATCGTCTTCAGAACTCCAGTAGCTATAAGTAAAAAAAATATTGGTTTTATTCTGATCGCGATAAAGTTCTAAAAACTGACAACCTTCAAAGTTCCTGATGTTTTGTTTTACTGTTTCAAAATTAGCCAAGAATTCTTCAATTTTTGACGGTTCAAAACTCATTTTTACAATTCTTACTAACATAATTTTATTATAATTCTTAGATTCTTTCTGATGAAAATATTTTTCTGCTATGGTAGATTTGATGAAGGGCTTCCAAAATTAACCGTCACAGTATCCATAGTTTTCAATCCCATTAAAGTAGAAGCACCTCCTACAGTAGTAAGGTTGCTTTTATAAATTGCAATTTCTAAATATCCTGAAGAATTAAAAACAACTAAGCCTTTACCTTCAACATCGCGTTTAGATTCTTCTTTTGTAAAATCAATTAGATCACTGAATTTATTGTAGATTTTATTAAACCGTTTATTGCGAGCAAAAACTTCATACGGTCTATTTTTCTGAACCGTTTCAAAAAAATTACGTTTAATATTAGTGACAACATTTCCGTAATTATCAATATAAATCACAGTGCCAATAATTTGGTTGTACTCATCATTAACAAACGGAACTAAATTTTTGATTGGCTTAATAGTGTTAATAACTTTTCCTATGACATCAAGTGTGCCACCACGTGCAATATGGCAAGCTACTTTTACAAAAATGTCTAATACAGGGAAATTAGTTTCCACTCTATCGTGTATATTAATCTCTACAATCTTCTCTGGCGCGATTTCCGCGCAAATCATACTCATTATGCCGTTGTTTGCGCATATAAAGTAATGGTCATCTAATTTGACTGCAATATGCTTATTTTCAGGACTTAACTCAGAGTCAATTCCTATTAAGTGAATCGTTCCTTTAGGAAAACTGCTATAGGCATTCTGAATAATATAAGCCGCTTCAGAAATGTTAAAAGGCGAAATGGAATGCGATATATCTACAATATTAATCTGCTCAAGCTCGCTATAAATAGCTCCTTTTATGGCTCCAGCAAAGTGATCTTTTTCTCCAAAATCAGTCGTTAAAGTGATTATAGCCATGGATTGATTGTTGATATTTTTTTATGATTTGTGGTTGTAAAATTACTAGATTTGTGTGTATACACAAGAATTACAAAATTAAGAAAAGAAAACAGATTAACACACTAAATATAGCTCGCTTTTGAATGAACTGATCCTAGAACTCGAAGAAATATCTCCAAAAGAATTCTTCGGAGCGCAAAATGCTAACATTGAACTTCTTAAAAAGTACTTTCCTAAACTTAAAATAGTTGCTAGAGGTAACAAATTAAAGGCCTACGGAGATGAAGATTTACTCGAAGAGTTTGATCGTAGAATGACCATGTTAATGAAACATTTTGGAAAGTATAACAAGCTCGATGAAAACGTTATAGAGCGCGTGCTTACAAGTCAAAGTAGTGATGACTATACAACATCAACTAGAAGCGATGAGGTTATAGTGCATGGTGTAGGAGGAAAGCTCATTAAAGCACAAACAGCAAATCAGCGTAAGTTGGTAGAAAGTATGCGAAAAAATGATATGGTTTTTGCTATTGGACCTGCGGGAACTGGTAAAACTTATACAGGAGTTGCTTTGGCTGTACAAGCGTTAAAAAGAAAAGAAGTTAAACGTATTATCTTAACACGTCCTGCTGTTGAAGCTGGTGAAAATTTAGGGTTTTTACCTGGCGATTTAAAGGAAAAGTTAGATCCGTATATGCAACCGTTGTATGATGCTTTGCGCGATATGATTCCAGCAGAAAAATTAGAGAGCTATGTAGAAAAAGGCGTGATACAAATTGCACCTTTAGCCTTTATGAGAGGGCGAACTCTAGATAATGCCTTTGTTATTTTAGATGAAGGCCAAAATACCACACATGCCCAAATGAAAATGTTCTTAACCAGAATGGGCAAGAACGCCAAGTTTTTACTTACAGGTGATCCTGGACAAGTAGATTTACCACGTCGTACCATCTCTGGACTAAAAGAAGCCCTTTTAGTGTTGAAAAATGTTGAAGGTATTGGTATGATTTATTTAGACGATAAAGATGTGATTCGCCATAAGCTGGTTAAGAAGGTGATTGCAGCTTATAAAAGTATTGAAAATAGAGAGTAGTGTATTAGGGTGTTGTAAGTGAGGTTATTATGTGTTTTTAGCTTTTAATTGTATAAAATTTAGTAGAAATCATATAAATATTTAGCGGTTAACCTAGTTTAAATTTGCGGTATAATAAAAACTTACAACAACATGAAGAAAGTATTTTTAATTATCGGAATTACATTAGGATTAAGTCCATTATTTGCTCAAGAAGAAGACATCGATTTAAATGCAGACAATTCTTGGCTTAAAGCAGGTTTAACAGCAGGCATACCAGTAGGTGATGCAGATGAAGCGTCATCGTTTGCTTTAGGTGTAGATTTGAGAGGACAATACTTATTTAATCCTAATTTAGGAATTGGATTAGCTTCAGGTTACACTAATTATTTTGGAAAAGATGAGAATGATGATTTCGGAATCGTTCCACTTGCAGGATTTATTCGTTATTATTTTACGCCTGATGGCTTGTTTTTTGGCACCGATTTAGGTTATGGTTTTTTAACCGGAGTAGATGACAATGAAGGTGGACTTTATGTAAATCCACAAATAGGTTACCATAATCGCGATTGGAATTTTTACGCTTATTATCAAAATACATTTGCAGAAAACGATATAGATATCCAAGCTGTAGGAATTGGAGCAACTTATAATATTAGGTTTAAATAAGATAAACCACATAAAAGTTAAATTAAAGAGGAGAAAGTTTATTTCTCCTTTTTTTATGGAGTTTATTGTTTGACCCAAGTAAAGAAATTACATTTGTAGCTCACAACTAAATGATGATTAAATGAACACCATAGTAGATACCAATTTCAACTTTCCGAATCAGAAAAGTGTTTATAAAGGAAAAGTAAGAGAAGTTTATAATATTAATGATGAACAATTGGTTATGGTTGCCACAGATCGTCTTAGTGCTTTTGATGTGGTGATGCCTAAAGGGATTCCTTACAAAGGCCAAATCTTAAATCAGATTGCGACTAAAATGATGAAGGAGACTGAAGATTTAGTCCCTAATTGGTTGTTGGCTACACCAGATCCTAATGTGGCTGTTGGTCATTTGTGTGAGCCTTTTAAGGTAGAAATGGTAATCCGTGGATATATGTCTGGTCATGCCGCTAGAGAATATAAAGCAGGAAAGCGAATGTTATGCGGAGTTGAAATGCCAGAAGGCATGAAGGAAAATGATAAATTTCCTGAAGCGATTATTACACCTGCAACAAAAGCTGAAATGGGTGACCATGATGAGGATATATCCAGAGAAGATATTTTGAAAAAAGGCATTGTTTCTGAAGCGGATTATATTGTTCTTGAAGATTATACAAGAAAATTATTTCAACGTGGAACAGAAATTGCTGCAAATCGTGGATTAATTTTAGTGGATACCAAATACGAATTTGGAAAAACTAAAGACGGAAAAATTGTATTGATAGATGAAATTCATACACCAGATTCTTCACGTTATTTTTATGCAGATGGTTATCAAGAGCGTCAAGATAAAGGTGAAGCACAGAAGCAATTATCTAAAGAATTTGTGAGACAATGGTTAATTGCTAACGATTTTCAAGGCTTAGAAGGGCAAACTGTTCCTGTAATGACTGATGCGTATATTCAGTCTGTAAGCGAACGTTATATTGAGTTGTATGAGAATATTACAGGTGATACGTTTGTAAAAGGAGATGTTAGTGATATTCAAAACAGAATAGAAGCTAATGTTTTAGCTTATTTAAAGTAATTCAAAAACAAAAGCTTTTTTAGAACAAAAAAGAGGTGTATAAATTATTTATACACCTCTTTTTTATTTATAGAAGTTATTATTTATAGTGCATACCATGTACCGCTTACATAAATAAGTTGTACTGCAGACCCACCACTTAAGACTATAGGAGTTGAAACTAAAGAACCACCAGCTTTTAAGTTGTTACCATTTGCACTTAAGGAAGTGCCTCCTTCGTGATAAATATATACTATTTGACCTTCTTGAGGAGTTGCTGGTAAAGCTAATGTCATTGTACCAGAGCTTATAATAATTTGACTTTCTGTAGTGATAGTTGTATTAGAACTTACTACAGTAACGGTGTAATTTCCACCATCAGCGCCATCTGCTCCTGCAGGTCCAGCAGGTCCCATTGGTCCCGCAGGTCCTGTAGCTCCAGTTGCACCAACAGGTCCTATTGGTCCTTGAGGTCCTGTAGCGCCAGTTTCACCAGTAGGTCCAGCAGGTCCGATTGGTCCCTCAGGTCCTGTAGCACCAGTTTCACCTGTAGGTCCAGCAGGTCCTATTGGTCCCTCAGGTCCTGTAGCACCAGTTTCACCTGTAGGTCCAGCAGGTCCTATTGGTCCTTGAGGTCCTGTAGCGCCAGTTTCACCAGTAGGTCCAGCCGGTCCGATTGGGCCCTCAGGTCCTGTAGCACCAGTTTCACCAGTAGGTCCAGCCGGTCCTATTGGTCCTTGAGGTCCTGTAGCGCCAGTTTCACCAGTAGGTCCAGCAGGTCCAGTTGGTCCTTGAGGTCCTGTAGCACCAGTTTCACCTATAGGGCCAGGAATAGAACTACCAGACGTTTTTGCGTACAAGGCATATGGAACACTCATTAATTGACTAATTCCTGTTATAGTATAGTTCGTTCCTCCTGTTGGATCAATTTCAGTTTTAATAAAATATAAATTGTTTCCCCAATCAATGTCACTAAAAATACCAGTGGTATTAGTGCCGGTACCTATCTCAATAGACAACAGACCGTTATTATTTGTCGTAGGGTTTTGTGTTTCAACATATATAGCATTGCCACTAGTAGATCCTTCTAAAAGGCTAATTTGAATGCCTACGCTCTGATTGGTTAATATTTGGTCACTACTGTTTCTTACTATCGCTTGATAACTAATTTTATCTGGCGCTTGTGCCATAACAGATAATGAAGTGGCGATAAAAATAAGAATTAAAGTAATTTTTTTCATTTCGGTTAGTTTTTAATTATTTTAAAGATTTGGGATGTCTGATTTGTAGTGTTTTCAATTTGAAGTAAATAAGTTGCTATTTCTAATTGATCAACATTAATTGTGGTAGTTTTAGTAGTAACTTTTCCATTGATTACCAATTGACCTAATACATTATACAATTTATAAGTAAGTGTATTGGGTTTAAAATCATCTATAGTAATGTTTAGTTTTGATGATGTCGGATTAGGGGAAGTTGTGATTTCTAAATTAGTTTTTATATCAACTACTGTGAGAGTTTGGTCTTCAAAATAGAACTGAATACCTTGTACAGCAGAGGTATCTCCATCTGTTAAGGTATTCTGAACAACTTGTCCGACGGAGTAGTTAACACTGCCGCCTGTGTCTGTGATATCGCCACCTGCAGCAACTACGGTTTCTTGAGCTTCCATATAATTGAAGCTTGAAATAAGGACTCCTAAAAGTAAAAGGGATCTAGGATTTAAACGCAAAGGGTATGCGTTAGCCAATTTGGTTGGTTTCATAAAGTAGGTTTAAAAATTTGGTTAGTATGCTTGTTTTTTTTCGACGAAATGTCGATTTAAGCAGTTCAAATGTAGTTTAAATTATCAATAAAAAAAATGTATAATCTTTTTTTTTATTTTAATAATCTTAAAGTTAACCCTAAGGATGGTGTTTTTTATATTAAAATCAATTTGATTGCGTTGTGTTATAAATTTAGAACTGAACTTGAATGATTGGTTGTTATACATACGACACGCTACAAAGATTATATTTTGAGATAAAAATTATTATGAGCTACGTATGATATTGCTATTATTTGCTTTAGTGTGTTGGTATGATGCTCAACATGATGAGCGGTCCACATTATAATTTCTCGAACAGGCATTTTTCCCATTAAAGGATGTGGTAAAACAACGGTATCTAAGTTTTTGTCGCTTATGCGTCTTGTTTTATATTGTAATTTCTTTTCTTCAGTTTGTATGCGGTTTAAAAGATATTGCTTATCTGCCAAAGTAGGTGTTTTTAGGTTCTTAGAACTTTTATTTGTTTTGCCTTTAGCCTCTGATAAGCGTTCTTGATAACGTTTTACTATAGCGGCATATGGTCTTACAGGTCTATTGGCTTTTCCATATTTAAAACGCAGTAAGTATTTAGGCATACTTAGAGCATTGTTTAATGGGATTATGCTTTGTAATAAGTGAAGGGCATGCTGCCCTGTGGTCCATTTCCCTTCTGGCCCTTGAGTCCAAGAGTCATTTGGTTGGTTTTCGAGCCAAGTGATTAATTCGGAATATTTAGCTTCAATTAAATCTGCAATAGCTTCTTTATCCATATGAAAGAATTTGATAAAGAAAAGATAGGGATTTTTACCGAATTGTAGATAGGGTAAAATTCTTTTATTTTTCTAACAGCTACTCTTCAATTTCTTTTTCTTGAATCACAATTTTATCCTTCTTAAAAATAGGAACTAAATAAGATAAGTTAAACCCAAAGCCGCCTCCAAATTTGCTACTGTCAAAAGTTCTGTTGTAACCAGGGATATAAAGATTTTCGTAATTGTCAGGCTCAGTTTCAGAAATTAAGAACTTAAGTTGAATGTTAACACCTGCAAAAAAGTTGTTAAATAATTCCGCCTTTAATCCAATTTGAAGTTCTGCCCACAGTGCGGTTAAGCTTTTAAATTCTTCTCCTTCTTCTACATAATATTGTTGTTCCCAATACTGGTTGTTAGGATCGTAAATTGTATAATTGTTTAAAGTACTGCTAAAAGTACTCGCACCAATACGGAAACCAGAATAAATCATGTTTTCCATGTCAAGCCAATTTTTGTAGAAATTGATATCAACTCCACCTTTAAAATAACTCCCTTTTGTAGTGGTGTTCATAAAATCATTTTCGAGTGTACGTTCTTCGTTACCAATTTCCCCAGCAATGTAAATGCGTTTGGTGAGGCGATAATCTCCTGTAATTTCAAAACCGGTATAATTGTCATCAATGAAAGAACGCGCTAGCTTGCTTATATCTGCGCCAAGTCTAAGGCCATACTTTTGCTTGTAAATTAAAGTATCGTTAATTGTTTTTTTCTTTTCTTGCGCAATTGCTATTGTAGATAACAACAGCAAGATAATAACGCTTCTAATGATAGATGCGAACATGTGTTGTATTTTCATTTTCTACAGTTAATTCTATGGTTTCTTCTATTTCTATATTGGCAATCCATGGCTCACTATCAGTGTCTCTAGTAACGCTTAATTCTGTAAAGATACTTTTGTAACCACAAGCTCTAGAAACATATACAAATTCAGTTTTATAGGTGATTTCTAAAATGTCTGTGTTAGATTCTCCAGTAGCATCTATACGTTGGTTAGTGTCTTTTTCAAGTATATATCGTGTGGTAATAGTTTCGTTATTTAGACCGTCATCTATTTTTAAAGGTAGCCCAATTTTATTTGTATTTACATTAAAGACATAAGAACTCTCATTAACGTAATCTTCTATAATTTTATCAGAGGCTTCTATGGGTTCTATAATTTGGCCATCCTCATTTAATATTTGACCTTCTCCATAAACTGTAAGTCTAGGGACATTTTTTAAACTCTCAGGATTATCTATATCATAAAATTCTATAACTAATCGCGGAGTCGTGGAAGTTGTGGCAGCACAAATATCATCGCGTTCACAGTTTTGTAAAGTCGTTATAACTATTAAACTAAGTACAAATGGGATGATATATTTTTTTTGAAATAATCTTTTCATAGAATCGTGTTGATTCGTTTATTTAATAATTGCGAAATGCATATAGCATATAAGTTATTTTTTCAATTTGGCTTCTTACGAAGGTGTAATCACTATCAGGAACAAGTCAAAAAGTTAACCTTTTTCAAACAAAACAACCGTTTCTATATGTGCTGTATGCGGAAACTGATCTACCAAACTTAATTTTTTAATGGTGTAACCAGACTCCATTAATTGTTCTGTGTCTCTGGCTTGTGTTGCCGGATTACAAGATACATAAACCAAACGTTCTGCATTTAGGTTTATTATTTTTTTAAGAGTTTTTGGTGCAATTCCGGCTCTCGCAGGATCTAGAATAATCGTTCTAATTTTATTAGTGTATTCAGGATGTTCTGTTAAAAATTTACCAACGTCTGCAGCAAAGAATTTTAAACCTTCAATATTATTTCGTTTGGCATTTTCTTTAGCGTCTTCAATAGCAGCAGCCACAATATCCACTCCAACAATTTTAGTGTTATCAGATTTGTTAGCTATAATTTGACCAATAGTTCCTGTACCACAGAATAAATCTAAGACCACCGTATTATCAATGGCGTCTTTATTTTCTAAAGCATAATCGACCACTTTAGAATATAACTTTTCAGCACATTTAGGGTTGGTTTGAAAAAAGCTTTTCATGCTGATTTCAAAATTTAAGCCTAATAATTCTTCAACAATTTTATCATCACCATATACTAGAGAAATACTTCCGGTTGTAGCAATTGTTCGATCTCCAGTTTCGTCGTTAATGGTATGTAATAAACCAGCAACACGGTCGCCAAATAATTCGACTAAATAATTCGCGAATTTATCTAAATCAAACTCTGGTAAATCGTAAGACGTTGTAACTAAATTAAAAAGTAATTGATTGGTTTTAAAAGATTTTCTAACGACAAAATACCTAAAAAAGCCTTCTCTTTTGGGAGGATGCCAAGGGGCTAATCCGGTGTCTACGCAATAGGTTTTGATGTCTTTTAGGCGGTTTTCAAATTCAGCATCAAATAAACCAGAATCTTTTTTAAGATCATCACCACACCACCATGTACCACGTTTTTTGAATCCTAATGTAAATTCATCGACATCGGTTTTTAATTCGTGATTATAACCAATAGCAGAAAAACCATATTCCATTTTATTTCTATAATGAAATGTGTTTGGAGAGCTTACAAATTCGTCAAACTTAGCTTCAATATCAGCAACTTTACCAATGCGCTTAAATAACTCTAAGGTGCTTTGCTTTTTATAGTCGTGCTGCTTTTCAATAGGTAAATTAATATAAGGAGCACCAGGAATGCTTTGATAAGGCATATCTATTTCATCTTCCGATGGTTTTAAGACTTCAAAAAGTTTACATTCGGCATACTTTTTACTCGTCTTTTTTACCTGTCCTTTTACCAATTGACCAGGTAATGTATTAGGAACAAAAACAACAAATTCTCCATGTTCATTTCTAATACGACCAATACCTTTGCCACCAAAAGCGTAATCTTCAATTAAAATCTCGATGATTTGTCCGCGCTTTACAAATTTATTCCGTTCTCTCTTTGGCATTTTATAATAATTTGAGTGCAAAGATATTCTTATTTTATAAATAGTTGGACTGAATTAGGTCTGTATAATTTAGATTAACTTTAAAAAGAATTTCAAAATAAAATGAACCTTTTTATAATTCTGTCGTCTTTAAAGTATGAGAGTGAAAAATAGGCATACCAGAATAATCCATCAGCCTAAAGAAAAGGTGTCTCAATTATTTAAAACATTAGCGTCTTCTGAAGATTTAGTTTGGCTTTCTGAAAACTGGCCAGCCATAAAATTGAAGAATGGATTGCAATTTGGAAGTAAAGGCGGTCATGGTCATATTAGATATACTATTATTGAGATGAATGATTTTGATGATATTAAATTTCAGTTCTCTAAACCAAAAGGGTTTATTGGGACGCTCGAGCTTCAAGTTTTAGCATTGTCAGGAAAAATAGCTGAGTAAGTTTTAAATCGAAAAGAATATTTATTAATTTGCACGTTCTTAGGGATGATTTCTCTCCCACGCTGCTTTTTCAATACGTTTGAAAGAATAAAGGTGATGAAGGAATGGATATTTTATTCATTTATTAAATTATTTTTAAAATGGCTGTTATAGACCAATTAACATCGCAAGAAGCGATAGATTTAGAAAACAAATATGGTGCGCACAATTACCATCCACTACCTGTAGTATTGAGTAGAGGAGAAGGTGTACATGTATGGGATGTAGAAGGTAAACAATATTACGATTTTTTGTCTGCTTACTCTGCCGTAAATCAAGGGCATTGTCATCCTAAAATTGTTGCTGCTATGACTAAGCAAGCACAAACACTAACCTTAACATCAAGAGCATTTTATAATGATATGTTAGGGAAATATGAAAAATACGCTTCCGAAACATTTAATTTCGATAAGCTTTTACCAATGAATACAGGTGCCGAAGCTGTAGAAACAGCTTTAAAACTTTGTAGAAAATGGGCTTATGAAGTTAAAGGAATTGATGAAAATGAAGCTGAGATTGTTGTGTGTGAAAACAACTTCCACGGAAGAACAACAACAATCATTTCGTTTAGTAACGATCCTATAGCACGTAAAAACTTTGGACCTTATACGAATGGTTTTATAAAAATTGAGTACAACAATTTAGAAGCTTTAGAAGATACGTTAAAAAACAATCCTAATGTTGCTGGCTTTTTAGTAGAACCAATTCAAGGTGAAGCAGGAGTTTATGTGCCAAGTGAAGGGTATTTAGCAAAAGCAAAAGCGATATGTGAAGCTCATAATGTTTTATTTATCGCAGACGAAGTACAAACAGGTATTGCTAGAACTGGAAAGATGTTAGCTGTAGACCATGAAAACGTTAAGCCAGATATTCTAATCTTAGGAAAAGCCTTATCAGGTGGTGCATATCCTGTGTCTGCTGTTTTGGCAAATGATAACATTATGAATGTTATAAAGCCAGGAAATCACGGAAGTACGTTTGGAGGAAATCCAATTGCTGCGGCAGTGGCTATTGCGGCTTTAGAAGTTGTTAAGGATGAAAATTTAGCAAACAATGCTCAAGAATTAGGAGACTTATTTAGAAGTGAATTATCTAAATTTATTGAAACAAGTTCTATTGTTAATTCTGTAAGAGGTAAGGGGTTATTGAATGCTATTTTAATAAACGATACAGAAGACAGTGATACTGCTTGGAATATTTGTTTAAAATTAAGAGACAATGGCTTGTTAGCAAAACCAACACATGGTAATATTATTCGTTTTGCACCACCTTTAGTAATGACAAAAGAACAATTACTAGATTGTGTGTCTATTATCATTAAGACTTTAAAAGAGTTTGAATCTTAGTAATAATTTCAGCATAGACATAAAAAAAAGCGATTTTCAATTAAGAAAATCGCTTTTTTATTTTTTATTAAAGTACTATTGATTTTGTTGGATTTGTTCCATCATTTCTTGTGACTGTAACATTATTTCGTCCCAACCAACAGTGTATATTCTGTAAATAGTCATTAGCAAGTAAACCACATTTATAATTAAAATTATTAATGCTACAATTTTAGCTGTATTCATTGCTTTTACACTTCCTTGATCGTAGTTTTCAGGATTAAGACTGGCTTTCTTTAAGCCACTTTGTGCAATAAAAAAAGCAGGTGCTGAAAGTAATACACCAAGACCGCCAAAGCAGCAGCATAGTAATCCAATAATAGCTAATACATAAACAATAGCTGGGTTTAGTTTTTGTTGTTCCATAATTTTTGTTTGATTTATTTTAAGTAAAGTTTGATTAGGTAACTAATAACTATGATTAATACATTAGCTAAAGCCAATATAATAATAATTTTATTGCCATGCTTAAAATTTTTAAAACTGTTTACAATTAAAAATCCAAAGAAGGCAATTAAAGTATAGATTGCAGGATACATAAAAAAGGCATCTATTAATTGACCATTAAGTATTAAGGCTACAGAGCGTTGAAGCCCACAACCCATACAGTCAAAGCCTAAAAGTTGTTTGTTTAGGCATGGTAACATATAATCCTCAAGTCCTTTTGCAAGTATTAGCATGCCGCTAAATTAAGAATTTGATAAATAATTTATACCTCATTTTAAAATTCATTTGCTATTGCCGTAAATATTTTTCTAAACCTTACTTTTGCGTTTAATAATTTATTAGTTATGAATATTTCTAGGACCATAAATTTTATTTGTATCGTTGTTGGTGGCTTAATCGCTTTTTATGCACAAGCACAACAAGAACAAAATAGTTATATCTTAATAGGAGGCATTGTGTTATTAGTATTTGGTATTTATAGAACTTCTAGAAATATTCCAAGTAAGCACGATAAGCCTGAGGAATCTTTTATTAAAAGCGAAAAGGAAGATGAAATTTAAAATAGGTGATACCGTAGAAACTATTGATGATGCTATTTCTGGAGTTATTACAAAAATTTCAGGAGACATGATTTTTGTTGAAGACGTTCATGGTTTCGACTTTCAGTTTGAAGCTCAAGAACTCATGTTAATGGCTTCTGGTAATAGTCTAGAAAATGCCGTTTACAACACGGATATTGAAGCTGTAAAAAAAGAAAAAGCATCTAGAAAACGAAAGTCTGCACCAACGGTAAAACCGAAAGAAAGGCATGCACCAAAATTTGAAGTAGACTTGCATATTCACCATTTAACAAAATCATCAAAAGGTATGTCTAATTATGACATGCTAAATCTTCAATTAGATACAGCTAGAGGACAATTAGAATTTGCCATGCGAAAGCGTATTCCTAAAATTGTATTTATACATGGAGTAGGAGAAGGCGTGTTACGACAAGAGTTAGAAACGCTTTTTGGTCGCTATAATAATGTTAAATATTATGATGCAGATTATAAAACCTACGGGTTAGGAGCTACAGAAGTTAGAATTTTTCAGAATATAGAACCTTAATCTAAAAAGATACTTGGTGTTACTTCTAATGTCGTTGTTAAAGTACCAAAATCAATAATTGTTGTTCTTAGAATTTCTAAATCAATACCTACTATTGTAATACTTGTTGTTACCGTTCTGGTATATGTTGTAACTCTTTTTCCTGGATCTGGATAGGTGTCTAAATAATCTTCGTGATTATATAAATAACGAAAAATGTCTGATCCAAACTCATCAACAACGTAGTTAGAGAGATCTCTTGGGTTTTGATCTCCATCTACATCTTCTAAATAAGTGGGGATATTATCACCATCATCGTCGGAATCTAAATAGTCAGGTAGCTCATCTCCACCTACTACTAAATCTCCATCTGTATTTAGAGGGTTAGTGGTTGGGTCATCATCACCATCTGTATTATCAATTTCATCTATAGTTAGTACGTTGTCATTGTCATCGTCTTTATCTATATAATCTGGAAGCCCATCTTGGTCAGTGTCTAAAGAATCCCAATAAATACCATCTTCGTATGGCTCTCCGGCTAAACCTTCAAATTCGGCAGGTACTCCATCATTATCATCATCTACAACAGTTACTGTAATTTGAATTTGACCATCAAATGCTTCATAATTATCCGCAATTGATAAATCATAGGGCGGTACAATATCGCATAATTCACTATCACTCAGGTTTCTATTGTAAGTTCTAAATAAAAATCTAGCATTAGTAGAACTAATATCTATAGTTACGGGTTCGCCTACAGGTGTAGGAGTTGTAAAAAGAGCGTTGTTGGCGTTGTTTTTAGGTAAAATTAAGATGAGAGATTCACTTGGATCTTCTCGTGTATCATATATTAAATGGTACTCTTCAAAATTATCACAACGTTCTAAGTTTCCTTCAAAATCTAAATCAACAGTTAAAATATCGCCATCATCACAAGCGACTATAAACACTAAAATAAAACAGATAAAAAAACGACGTATCATAGACTCAATTTTGAACAAAAATAAACGATTTGTAAAATTATAACGCTCCATTAACTAAATAATTTTATTTACGATATTTTTGCAATATGAAGCAAGTATATTTAGACAACGCAGCGACAACAGCTATACGACCAAAAGTTATAGAGCGAATGACGCAAGTAATGCGAGAAAGTTACGGAAATGCATCGTCCACGCATAGTTTTGGTCGCTCGTCTAAAGCACTTTTGGAACAGTGTCGAAAAAATATAGCCTCCTATTTTAATGTGTCAGCTTCAGAAATTATTTTTACTTCTGGAGGTACTGAAGCCGATAATTTAGCACTGCGAAGTGCAGTGAGAGATTTAGGAGTTACAGAAATTATTCTTTCTAAAATTGAGCATCATGCTGTTTTGCATACAGCAGAACAGTTACAGAAAGAATATGATGTAACATTAAGCTTTGTAGATTTAGATGATTGTGGTGTTATAAATTATGCTCATTTAGAAACATTGTTACAGTCTGGAAACAAGACTGTAGTTAGCTTAATGCATATAAATAATGAAATTGGTAATATTTTAGATATTGAGCGTGTTGCAAATCTTTGTAAAACCTATGACGCCTTATTTCATACAGATACTGTGCAGTCTGTTGGACATTATAAAATAGATTTACAGACTATTTCAATTGATTTTTTAGCGGCAAGTGCACATAAGTTTCATGGGCCAAAAGGAGTGGGCTTTTGTTTTGTAAGAAAAGAATCGGGATTAAAACCTTTGATTTTTGGGGGAGAACAGGAGAGAGGCTATAGAGCTGGTACTGAATCGATACATAATATAGTTGGTATGGATGAGGCACTTAAAATTGCTTATGCCAATTTAGAAGAAGATAAAAAATACGTTTCTGCATTAAAGCGTTATTTCATTCAGCAAATAAAAGCACATTTACCAAGCGCTAGTTTTAATGGAAGTTGTGATGAAGAAGAAACGAAGAGTACTTATACATTAGTGAATGTTTGTTTGCCAATTGCACCACAAAAAGCACCAATGTTACAATTTCAACTCGATTTAAAAGGAATTGCTTGTTCTAAGGGTAGCGCTTGTCAAAGTGGAAGTAACCAACAATCGCATGTGTTAACAGAAATATTAAATGATGAGAAATTGAAACAACCATCAGTCCGTTTCTCCTTCAGTATATATAACACTAAAGAAGAATTGGATTATGTGGTTACTGTTTTAAAGGAATTTGTTAGTTCTTAACAATAATTTTTTGAGATTTGGCCTTTGTATTTGAATTAGTAGCAACATTTACCACGTAAAATCCATCACTCAAACGTAATGTAGATAAGTCATATTTGTTTTTTATAGCATCAAAATTAGCTTGTAAAATACGTTTACCAGCAACGTCAAAAATTTCAATAGTTTTAATGTCTAAACCATTTGGGTTATGCACGGAAAGTTCATGAACTTTATTATTTTGCTGTATTTTTAAAGAGGCTAAGTCAAGCTCATCAATACCAAGAGAGCCATCTTCAGGTGTAAATACAATTTCAAAACGATTTGTGTAGTTTCCTGGTTCAATATTGAGTTCGTAATCTAAATTTCTCAAATTAACATAAGTGTCATTCTCTAAATCGTGAATATAGATACCTTGAGAGTCATCAAAATTCTGAATATCAAAAATTCTAAAACGTAAAGGCTGTTGTTGCTCAATATCAATTGAAATAGGAATAATTAATTCCTCAGCGAAAGGAAAAGCTAGTCCTGAAAAAATATCTTCTTCTTGTTCAAAATATGCATCTGAACTTAAATTGTCTGCACGGTGTAATTCTAAACCTCTATCATGTCCAAATGTAGCAGTGTCGTGGAAATTTAATAATAATTGACGTGTGTAATGAACGTCATTTAAACTAAAGTCAACATTTATCCTAAACCTTTTATAATCACTTGGTACAATTGCTAAGCCGTTATCTTGGTATTGGATACCATTATTAGTACTAGAATTATTCCCGTTATCATTGTTATCACTGTTGTTTCTAAAAAAATAACTATTAGTTCCTGTTTTTTGAAAAACGCGATGTGCATTTTTTACTGTTACTGTATTTGTAATTCCTCCTGCTTGGCCTTCAACCATAAAACCTTGTGCTATTGGAATGTATCGACGAGCTTGTTTCGTTCCTCCTGGAGGTCCTGGTGGAGTGCTCACAGAATTACCTGCTCCATCATAGGTTTTAAATTGAGCAAAAGTGTTAGAAATTATTGTACCAGCAGCGTTGATGGTGAATTCGTGATAACCACCGATATAATCTGCTATATTATGGGACCCAATACTTCCATCTTGTTCCCAGTAATATATTGTACCTAAAATTTCGTTTATATTATCTGCGTCATGTATAAATGCGGCAGAGTCAATTGCACTTGGGTAAGGGTTGCCAACTAAAGTATAATCACCATCAGAAACGACATTTGTTATTGTTCCATTATTAGGCTTTCCTCTAAAATCATATACTTGGCTACCTGTTAGACCAACTCCGTTTCCTTTCATTGTAAAGCCAAGTCCTGGTCTAATATTTCCGGCAGCACCTACATAAACCCAATCAAGATATTGATCGGATGTTTGGTAGGTCCATAGCCAACGATCAGAAATTGTTAAAGGACTTGAACTCCCATTAAAAGCCGTAGTAAATGCAGCATCTGTGCTAGATGTTAATCCTGTAGCATCATCAATTAAATTGACACGTGCATTTTCATTTCCAGTTGCTGCAGAATTATTACCAACAGGAGAGCACCAATAGTTATAAGCCCATTGATTTACAGTGCCTGTTTGATAAACGCTTAATTGTCCTGTTCCAGAATTTGTACTTGTAGCAGCTCCAAAATCTTGAATTAATTGTGCTTCGTTTCTTAAATAGATATGACTATTAGTTCCTGTTAAGTTCACGGCATTTGTAACGTATAAAGGAGCTATATCTGGAGCGGCTGTAAACCCATCTCCATCAACAAAAACATAAGAATTGTTTGTTACTGTTAATTGAGCAAAAGCTACACTAGAGCATAGCAAAATACATGCTAAGAAAGGAAATTTCATGTCTTAAAAATTTATGCTGAAGTTTAGTAGGGTAACCTAAAGCCAATTAGATAGTTACAAATTTAATAAATTAAAGCATGATATAAGTGCTTAATATCGAAAATATCGGTTGTTCCACTAAAAAAAGGTATAGATAGACTGTAAAAATTAGATTTAATCTAAAAACGAGCGGATAATCTTAAATTAAAAACGCGAGGTGTTAAATAATTTGGAATAGCATATTGTGCTTTAGAATAAACGTCTCTAACCCATGTATTGGTAATAGAGTTTTGATTATTAAACATATTGTAGATTTCAAATCCAATAGCTAATTCTCTAAACGATTTTTTCCATTTAGCATTATATGTTTTTTCTGGATTTACAACTTCAAATGAGATGCCTAAATCTGCACGTCTATAATCTTTTAAGCGTATTTGATAAATATATGGATCTGCATAACTAGGCGAACCACCAGGTACTCCGGTGTTGTAAACGAGATTTAAGTACATTTTTAAATCAGGCATATTAGGTACATAGTCTTGAAATAAAGCCCCAAATTTTAAACGTTGATCGGTTGGTCTTGCAATATACCCTCGATTGTCTATGTTCTCTTCTGTTTTTAAATAACCAAAACTAAACCAAGATTCCGTTCCAGGTACAAACTCACCATTAAGTCGTAAATCTAGTCCATAAGCATAGGCCTTAGCATTATTGTCCGCACTGTAGCGTATTCTAACGTTTTCTAAGGTATAAGGATTAACATCTGTCATCCCTTTAAAATAAGCTTCACTAACCAGTTTAAATGGTCTTTCCCATAGTTGAAAGCTGTATTCATTACCTACAACAACATGAAACGATTGTTGTGCTTTAACGTTAGGTTGTACTGTACCTGAAGAATCTCTTAACTCTCTGTAAAACGGAGGTTGATAATACAGACCACCTGCAACTCTAAAAAGCATGTCTTTTTCCCAATTTGGTTTAATGGCAAACTGAGCTCTTGGACTAATAACAGTTTGAGTTTTATTATCAGAAATACCATCACCACTAACAGACCAGCTGTGTGTTCTTACACCTGCGTTGTAAAATATCTCGTGTCCATTCCAGTCGGTTTGTTTGCTGTATTGTACAAAAGATTGTAGTCTATTTATTTTTACAAAATTTAAAGATTTTATGTTTTCAAAAGCCGTTAAAGGTCCTGTAAACGGGGTGTAAGGTTGTGGGTTAGGTTGGCTAAAACGAGGAGGTCTAATTGAAAAACCTGCAGAATCAATAACTTCATATTCGACTAAGCGGTCTCTAATATCTTCGTGAGTGTATTTTACAGACCATTCTACAGTACTTTCGTCATCAATTTTGTAATCTCCCCTGTGTTCTGCATTAAAGATTAGAGCATCTAAATCATTACGTGCATGTGTTAATTGCGAGCCAATACCTTCACTAAATTCTACTTCACCTAAATTCTCATCTCCTATATTTGTATTTACTTCACCTAAACGGTATTGGGCTAATATATCAAAGTATTCTTGTTCTGTAGTATGGTAGGCTGAAGCAATGAGTTTAAGAGTTAAATCATCATTAACAAAATAATTGGCTTTAAAGGCTCCAAAATAAGTTTGGTATTTGTCTTTTTCTTGTCCCTCATAAACTACTAATAGTGCCACAGGATCTTCTAAGGTACCAAAATTGGTTTGTCTATTTTCTGGTTGAAAATTGTATTTGTTTAAAGATATGTTTCCTAGAAAATTTAGATGAAATTTACTTGAAAAACGATATGTTAAGTAGGTTTGTGCGTCAGCAAAAACAGGTTCAACATTGCCTTCGGTTTCTAAACTATTTAATAATAAACTGTTGTCTCTATATCTAACTCCTGCAATACCAGAAAATTTTCCGTCTTTGGAAACGGTTTCTGCAGCGATACTTCCGCCTAGTAAACTTAAATCTGCTCTTATTCCAAAATCTACCGGATTTCGGTATGTAATATCTAAAACAGAGGATAATTTATCACCGTATTTGGCTTGAAAACCTCCTGCTGAAAAATCGACATTCTGAACCAAATCGGTATTTACAAAACTTAAACCTTCTTGATTTCCAGAGCGAATTAAAAAAGGTCTATACACTTCAATCTCATTGACGTAAACAAGGTTTTCATCAAAGTTTCCACCTCTTACAGAGTATTGTGTGCTTAATTCATTAGAGATATTAACGCCAGGTAAGGTTTTTAAAATATTTTCAACACCTGGTTGTGCACCTTTTATAGTTCTTATCATTTGTGGAGAAATAGAGGTGACTCCATCAACAGATTGTCTGGTATTTGTATTAATAACAACAGTAGCAATTTGTTCAAATTCAATTAACATTACAGGGTTGTATTCTATTTCCTGGCCGTTTTTTAAATTAAACTTTTGTTCTATACGTTTGTGTGAAACATGGGTAAACTCAACAGTTATTTCAACTCCATAAGGAATTTTAAGTTCGTAAAATCCGTTACTGTTTGTGGCAGTACCTTCACCTGTATTTGTTTTTATATTAACCCCTTCTATTGGGTTTTGAGCTTCATCTAAAATAACACCTCTAATAATGGCAGATTGAGAAAAGGATAGCAAACTAAAGAGTAAGCTGAGTAGGACTGAGAAATATAAGCGTTTCAAATAATTTAGTTTTATATGCCAAGTTTTAGATCTTGAACTTTAATAGTCTTTGTTTTAGGTTCTAAAAGCGAAGCGGTCTATGGTCTTTTTCTATTTTCTAAAAAATGTTGCTTCAAATGTAGAACTATTTCCAACATTATCCGTCACAATTATTTTTAATTCATTCTTAGTATCCTTAACGATATTATCATTAAAATCGTGTGTTAAGGTATTTGTTTTATAATCATACTCCATTAAAATCCACTTTCCATTAACTGTAGCTCTGTATTTACTGATGCCAGAAAGGTCGTCTTCAATCTTAACTTTAAGATAACGGTATTTACTTATCCATTTTTTATCCTGAAAATTAATAGGTTTTATGGTTGGTGGTGTAAGATCAGTTGCTAAAGCAAAAGTTCCTAATGCTTTAGTTTTAGCCGTTAACACATTGCCTTTACGTGAGCTAGTAACGTAATAAGGTTTCCAATAATTGCCATAAAACCTAGCAATAAATAATTTTTCTTGATGTTCACTTTTATAGTTACTTAAATCGTAATTGATATAAAAGTTCTTTTGCATAGGAATGCGGTCTTCACCTAAGAAAAGGGTGTCAGAACTTACTTTAAAATCTATATAGGTATCATCGTATAATGTGTTTTCATAGAAATTAACAGTCACAAATCCAGAGGTTAGAGTTGTAGGTTTATTGCTATAAACTAAGGATTTTGTAGTGACATTATCAATACTATCCTTTTTTATGGTTTCAAGTTTTCCTTTTATTGGTATTGTTACCCATGTTTCATTATCATGATAATCTCTTATTCTTATTTTGTAAACAGAAGATGTACTGTCTTTAATCATAACATAACCATTGTCATAAGGGTCTTTAAAAAGACTTAAAGGGTTATTTTTTTCAATGAATAACTTCTGAATTTTAGATTTTTTACTTTTGTAGTATTCGTAATCTACATACCTTTTTATATGTTTAGTTTCATCAAAACTAAAACGTTTAAAATCGACTTCTAAACTTTTATTACCGTTAAAGAATGACTGGATATTACTGACGCCATTTTTATTTGGAGCTAAATCTTGTTTGTCATTAGAAGTAACACCAAAACCAATAGCTCCATGGGCTTTAATTTCTTCAACCATATAATCTCCTGTTTTTCTTGGGATTAATCGTAGTTCAGTTCTTTCGTTTTTACCATTAATAGTTGCGTTTTCATCTTTAGGATATGCAAAAATAGCAGTAACATAAGGTGCTTTTGAGTCTTTTACTTCCAATCCAAAAAGCAAAGGGTTCATTGGGCGTTCTTGATTATCTCTAATTTCGAAATGTAAATGCGGTCCGCCAGAACTACCTGTATTACCAGAATAAGCAATAACTTCGTTAGGTTCTACTAAGATTTCTTCGACTCCTGGAAACATTTCTACCTCATAACTCTCTTTTTCATACTGGCATTCTTTAATATAGTCTTCTAAACGCTTTGAGAATTTTTTAAGATGCCCATAAACGGTTGTATACCCATTAGGATGTGTAATGTATAAGGCTTTTCCGTAGCCAAAATGCGAAACTTTAATCCTGCTTACGTAACCTTGTGCAGCGGTATAAACTTTTAAGCCTTCTTTTTGTTGTGTTTTAATATCTAAACCACCATGAAAATGAGTTGACCTTAATTCTGCAAATGTTCCGGCAAGAACCAAAGAAATATCTAGTGGATTTCTAAAATAATCTTGAGGATATTCTGATTGTCCATAAGCAGAGCAGGTTAGTAAAAAAAGTATCAAAAATTGTTTCATATGTTTTACTATTACTGCTAAAATATTAATTTGATAACGATAATCAAACGTTAAAAGTGCATTATTTTTCTTAACGCTTTAAACCCTTTAAAGTTATATAAATAAAAAATAATTGTAAAAGAATTGTATTTCTTCATTTGGTATGTTAACTTTGTTTCAATAGTATTGAATTGCTTTAATGAGTAAAATAGAAGACATTGTTGACGCGTTAGAGAATAAAATCAGTAAGATTTTACACAAGCAAGAGGTTTTAAAACAGACCAACGCTAAGCTCTCAGAACAATTACAACAGCAGCAACAAAAGGTTTTGGATCAGCAGGAAGAAATTGCTGGTTGGATAGAAAAACATGATACACTCAAAATGGCAAATTCAATGCTTGGTAGTGACGAAAATAAACGAGAAACGAAGCTCAAAATAAATGCACTTATAAGAGATATTGACCATTGTATAGGGCAACTCTCAGAATAAAGTTGTAAATTTAGACGTGATATGTCAGAACAATTAAAAATTAAACTTTCTATAGCAAATAGAGTTTATCCGTTAACGATAAACCCGAGTCAAGAGGAAGGTTTACGAAAAGCCACAAAGAAAATTGAGGCTATGATTGGACAATTTGAGCAGAATTACTCTGTAAGAGATAAGCAAGATGTTTTGGCCATGTGTGCCTTGCAATTTGCGGCTCAAGTAGAGCAAAAATCAATAGATAAAGAGTATGTAAATGAAGAGGTTCAAGAAAAGTTAGAAGCTTTGAATGAACTTTTACAAGCACATATTTAACTCGTACGTTCTTTAAAATAAAATAAGGTTACTGCCTATATTAGTTACATTTTTTGATAAACTCAACGATCAATTCTTTAAAAAGGGTGAGTTTAAGTTGTAAAATCGTGCTGTTAGTGCTGAACTCGTTTCAGTATCTTAGACAGATTTTTGATCAGCTTGTTAGCCCTAAACTTGTTTTTAAGGAGTTTATACAAAACCGATAACTGATATAGGCTTTTTTTATATTTCAACTTTAGGTAGAAATTTAAAAAAGAACCACCAATCTAAATAAACTAAATAAGAAAAATGGACACTAACACAATTATATATATAGTTGGCGGAGTAGTATTAGGAGTAATACTGGGATATATTATAGCAAAATCTTTAGAAAAAGGAAAAGCTTCTAAACTAATTGCTAATGCAGAAATGGAAGCTAAATCTATTTTAAAGCAAGCAAAGTCTGATGGAGAATCTATTAAAAAAGATAAAATGCTTCAGGCAAAAGAAAAATTTATTGAGCTTAAATCTGAGCACGAAAAAGTAATACTATCTCGTGATAAGAAAATGGCTGAAACTGAAAAAAGAATTAGAGATAAAGAGTCTCAAATATCTAACGAACTTTCTAAGTCTAAAAAAACGAATCAATCTTTAGAGTCTAAAATCAAGGATTACGATTTTAGATTAGAATTTTTAGAAAAGAAACAAGAAGAAGTTGATAAGGCTCACAAAAACCAAATAAAACAACTAGAAGTTATTTCTTCATTATCTGCAGAAGAAGCTAAGGAGCAATTAATAGAATCGCTTAAAGAAGAGGCTAAAACTGATGCCATGGCTTTTATACAAGATCATGTAGAAGAGGCTAAGTTAACAGCTCAGCAAGAGGCTAAGAAAATAATTATCAATACAATTCAGCGTATTGGAACAGAGGAAGCTGTAGATAACTGTGTCTCTGTCTTTAATATAGAGTCTGATGATGTTAAAGGTAGAATTATTGGTAGAGAAGGAAGAAATATTAGAGCAATTGAGGCTGCAACAGGAGTTGAAATTATTGTAGATGATACTCCAGAAGCCATTATCTTATCGTGTTTTGATTCTGTACGACGTGAAATAGCACGTTTATCGTTGCACAAGTTGGTGACTGATGGAAGAATACATCCTGCAAGAATTGAAGAAATTGTAAAAAAGACCGAAAAACAAATAGAACAAGAAATTATAGAAGTTGGAAAACGTACGGTTATCGATTTAGGAATTCATGGTTTACACCCAGAATTAATAAAGATGGTAGGTCGTATGAAGTACCGTTCGTCTTACGGACAAAACTTATTACAACACTCTCGAGAAGTTGCTAAACTCTGTGGTGTAATGGCTGCAGAATTAGGTTTAAACCCTAAGTTAGCTAAACGAGCAGGATTATTACACGATATAGGAAAAGTGCCATCTTCTGAAACAGATGTAGAAACTCCACATGCTATTTTAGGAATGCAATGGGCAGAAAAACATGGTGAAAAACCAGAAGTTTGTAATGCTATTGGAGCACACCACGATGAAATAGAAATGACGACTTTATTGTCGCCAATAATACAGGTATGTGATGCTATTTCTGGTGCAAGACCAGGTGCAAGACGCCAAGTATTAGATTCTTATATACAACGTCTTAAAGATTTAGAAGATGTCGCTTTCGGGTTTACGGGCGTAAAGAAAGCTTATGCAATACAAGCAGGTAGAGAACTACGTGTTATTGTAGAGAGTGAAAAGGTAACGGACGAAAAAGCAGCAAGTTTATCGTTTGAGATTTCTCAAAAAATCCAAACAGATATGACTTATCCGGGTCAGGTTAAGGTTACTGTGATTAGAGAAACAAGAGCAGTGAATATTGCAAAATAATTAAGTAAAATTATAATGAAAAAAGTGCCTTTAGAAATAAGGGCACTTTTTTTATACTCTAAATAGTAGCTGTAAGCTCACAAAATAACTTTTTTAAATTATTAAAGTTTTTTGTGATGACATATTTAATTGGTTTCGATATACAGGTAATACGAACTATTAAACCAATTATTATGAAAAAAATTAATTTATTTCTGTATGCTATTCTTGCACTACAATTAAGTGTTTTTGTTAGTTGTGACAAAGATAGTGAGCCTATTGACGATGATGATGATAATCCACAAAGTGAATTTGCGCTTGGATGGAATGGACAAGATGATCTAAGCAGCATCCCAACATCAACAAATTTTAGCTTTGGAAACACCAGTTTACCTTCGTCGGTAGATTTGGTTCCTAAATTTCCACCCATTGGAGATCAAGGTCAATACGGTACTTGTGTGTCTTGGGCGGTAGGTTATAATATTAAGACTGCTTTAAATGGAATGAGTAAAGGGTACTCAACTTCACAATTGGCATCACCATCTAATCAATTTAGTGCTAAAGATTTATTTACTGCAATTCCAGATAATAATAAAGGTCAGGATTGTAGTGGTACTAATTTTTCTGAAGCACTTACTGTGCTTCAAAATAGAGGAGTAGCTACGGCTCAAACAGTGCCTTATACAAATTTAGGTGATTGTTCTAGTTCTAATGTGCAATCGAGTTGGACTACAGAAGCTAATCAGAATAAAATAAAATATTGGAGAAAAATTGACGCCAATATTTCAAGTATTAAACAAAATTTAGCGAACAATATTCCTGTAATTCTTGGCGCAAAATTAGCCGATAATTTTATGAGTTGGAATAGCAATGTTGTATTGTCCTCAAGTACATCTTATAATAATGTTGGGCAACATGCATATCATGCAATGGTAATTGCAGGTTATGATGATTCTAAAGGTTCTGGAGGCGCTTTTAAAGTTATTAATTCTTGGGGCGAATTATGGGGAGATTTTGGATACATCTGGATAGACTATAACTATATGATTAATGAGTTTTGTACCAGTTACGATGGAGATAAACCTCTTTTTATTGCCTCAGACCAAGAAAGTGGAGGAGATAATAATCCGCCAGACGACGTTGATCCCAATACCTCAGGAGTGGATCTAGCACCATGGGTTTTTGCAGATTATTCTACTTACCAAATTAGTGGGATTGCAACAGAAAGAATGATTGATTTTAATATTTATAATATAGGAAACCAAACAGCATCTGTAAATAACGATTGGTCTATTTATTATATTTATTTCAATGCCTTTGATGCTAATGATTATGGTGTAATTTATTACGATCAGTTTAATAGTTCAATTCCTGTGAATACTTACGATTGCCCAACGGCAGACAACTGTATCTTTAATCTCGATATTCCATCAGGTTCTAGTTTTACCCAAACGGCTTGGGGACAACAAAGCCAAACAAGAACTTACTATATGCCAGAATTATCAGGTTATTATTATTTGGTTTTAATTGCTGATGCAGAAGATAAATTTAATGAACAAGATGAAATGAATAATTTGTTTTATACAACTATAGACCCAAAATATTTTGATTACGGTTATAGCTCTAGATCTGCAGATAGTGTTAGTCAATTCAATTTCGTAAATAATGTTGAGCCTAATTCTGAAAGGCTAAAAAACAATATTCACAATACGGTGGTTACTGAGAGTTTTAAAAATGCATATACACAAAAAGAAATTTTAGAATTCATTAAAAAAGAAAAGCAAAACGGAAATATAGATAGTAAAATTGATGCGCATATCCAACGTGTCAAGGATAAATACTACGGGAATTAAGATTTAATTAATCAATAGTGAAGTTTCAAGCCTATGTAATCAAATTTGCATAGGTCTTGAAATCTCATTTTTAAAATACACGACTTATGAAATATGTTCTATTGCTAATGGCTGCTTTAACGCAGTTATCTTGTGCCACCCAAAACGCTTCAAACAATAAAGACAATAACCTAAAACAATTAATACAAAATGAACAGCATGTTTATATAGAGAATCAGACCATTGATGAGCTACTTGATTTCACATCATTTTTTAATACACATCTTATAAGTGAAGGAGTTTATCAGGTGAATATAAAATCTGGTATCACTTTTAAAAAATGCATATTTAATAAGTCTGTAAATGCTTTTAGGAAAATGGAAAACGGAAACATTGTGCTAACCGCTTTTCAAGGCAACGTTTCTTTTATAGATTGTATTTTTATGGACGATGTGAATTTTAGAGGAAGTAGTATTGTTGGAAGAACTGATTTTACGGGATCATCGTTTAATAAGAGTGCCAATTTTGAAGAACTAAACTGTCATGAAAATGCATTTTTTAATAAATGTGTATTTGAGGAATCGTTGCGATTTCAAAATGCATTTTTTAATCAAAAAGCTAATTTTATGAATACTAAGTTTTACGATACGGTAAGTTTTCAAAGCAGCTTGTTTAATTCTGAATCGCAATTTAGTGCTGCAACGTTTTATAAATATGCAGACTTTACTTTAATAGACTGTAGAGGTAAGTCCCTTTTTAATTATACAGAGTTTATGGATAAAGCCGATTTGAGCCACTCTATATTTCTTCAGGATTTTGATTTTATAAGCACTAAAAACAAGACAACACGTTTTAATAGTTGCCGTTTTTTAGGAAACGTTAGATTTAATAAAATGGAAGTTTC
>Ga0193951_1000134_pt1 | contig 33739 bp, 31 predicted proteins | sample BB_2_MG_FD_140370 | JGI IMG/M metagenome (GOLD analysis project Ga0193951, IMG submission 140370) | Microbial mat bacterial communities from the Broadkill River, Lewes, Delaware, United States - BB_2_MG | ecosystem: Environmental > Aquatic > Freshwater > River > Microbial mats | place: USA...
ATATGGTACAAATGTCGTTGGAGGTGTAACTCCAGGAAAAGGTGGTCAAACACATTTAGACAAGCCTGTTTTTAATACAGTTTCTGAAGCTGTTGAAAAAGTTTATGCTGATACCACAATTATTTTTGTACCGCCAGCTTTTGCAGCAGATGCAATTATGGAAGCTGCTGATGCGGGAATTAAAGTCATTATTACAATTACAGAAGGTATTCCTGTCGCAGATATGATTAAGGCGTCTGACTACATTAGTGGTAAAGATTGTCGTTTAATTGGTCCTAACTGTCCTGGTGTTATTACTCCTGGTGAAGCTAAAGTTGGTATTATGCCAGGTTTTGTATTCAAAAAAGGTAATGTTGGTATCGTTTCTAAATCAGGAACGTTAACTTATGAAGCTGCTGACCAAGTTGTAAAACAAGGTTTAGGAATTACAACTGCAATTGGTATTGGTGGAGATCCTATTATCGGAACAACTACAAAGGAAGCTGTAGAGTTATTAATTAATGACCCAGAAACTGAAGCTGTGGTGATGATTGGTGAGATAGGTGGACAACTAGAAGCTGATGCGGCATACTGGTATAAAGAAAGTGGAAGTAAAAAACCAGTAATTGGTTTTATTGCAGGTGAAACTGCTCCTGCTGGTCGTACAATGGGACACGCTGGTGCTATTGTAGGTGGTAGCGATGATACTGCACAAGCTAAAAAGAAAATTATGAGAGAAAGTGGAATACACGTTGTGGATTCTCCTGCGGAAATAGGGAAAAAAGTAGCTGAAGTTTTAGGCTAATATTTTCTCATAAAACTGTTAAAAACCTTACAAAATCTTGTGAGGTTTTTTTATTTCGTGCAAATTGTAATTATTATCTTTGAATTAAGGTCTCAACGTATAATTGCCTTGATGCCTTTTTTTTATAACGCATTGAAAACAAACTAATCATAAATTAATCATGAAACTTTTAGAAGGTAAAACAGCCATAATTACTGGCGCAAGTAGAGGTATTGGTAAAGGTATTGCAGAAGTTTTTGCAGACCATGGTGCTAACGTTGCATTTACGTATAGCTCATCCGTAGAAGCGGCTAACGAATTAGAAAAAGCATTAAATTCTAAAGGTGTTAAGGCTAAAGGCTATCAAAGTAATGCGGCAAGTTTTGAAGAATCTCAAAAGCTCGCAGAAGATGTTTTAGCTGAATTTGGAACGATTGATATTTTAGTAAATAACGCTGGTATTACAAAGGATAACCTGTTAATGCGAATGGGTGAAGAAGATTTTGATAAAGTTATTGAAGTTAACTTAAAATCTGTATTTAACATGACTAAAGCTGTGCAACGTACCATGTTGAAACAACGAAAAGGATCTATTATAAATATGAGTTCTGTAGTTGGTGTTAAAGGAAATGCAGGACAAACCAATTATGCGGCCTCTAAAGCCGGAATTATTGGTTTTTCTAAATCGGTAGCCCTAGAGTTAGGATCGCGTAATATTAGAAGCAACGTCATTGCTCCAGGTTTTATTGAAACCGAAATGACAGCCAAATTAGATGAAGACACCGTAAAAGGCTGGAGAGCCGGAATTCCTCTAAAAAGAGGAGGTACACCAGAAGATATAGCTAACGCTTGTGTGTTTTTAGCAAGTGATTTAAGTGCTTATGTTACAGGTCAGACCTTAAACGTAGATGGAGGTATGCTAACCTAAACGCAAAGGCCTGTTAAGATAGGTATCTATCTTTTTTGTATAAATTTTAATGAATAAATTAACACTTCTATACATAACCATTGCTGCAATTACAGCGCTTTTATTAGCGCTGTTTCAGTATTTGTATAAATCGAAATTAAAGTCCAATCTCAAATATTTGCTTACTGCATTAAGGACGATTTCAATTTTTGGAATTTTGCTTTTACTCATTAATCCAAAGTTTGAATCTTTTACTTACTTCAATGAGAAACCTACGCTTGTGGTTGCCATAGATAACTCGGAATCTGTTTCGTATTTAAAACAAGATGAAAAGTCTAAAGAGGTGGTTAACACTTTGATGAACGATTCAGAATTAAAAGAGCGTTTTGATATTCAGACATACAAATTCGGGAAATCGGTTTCCACGTTAGATAGTTTAAGTTTCAGTGAACGTCAATCTAATATTGCCTCAGCATTAAAACAGTTTGGAGAAGTTTATGCAAATTTAACGGCACCTATAGTGCTTTTAAGTGATGGTAACCAAACGTATGGTGCAGACTACAGTTATATTGCCAAAGGGATAAAACAGCCCATTTATCCCGTGATTTTGGGAGATTCCACAATACATTCAGATTTAAGTATTAAACAACTGAATGTTAACCGTTATGTATATTTAAAAAATAAATTTCCAGTTGAGATTATTGCAAATTATAGTGGAAATGAAGCAATTGAAACAGAATTAAAAATTTGGTCTGGTAACACGGTCGTATTTAAAAAGACACTTGAATTTAATGCCTTAAAATCGTCTGAAATTATTTCAACAGCTTTAACGGCAAACAGTGTGGGAGTAAAAACATACCGTGTTGAACTCGTTCCATTACCAACAGAAAAGAATAAAGTAAATAATATTAAAAATTTTGGAGTTGAAGTTATTGACCAAAAAACAAATATAGCAATAGTTTACGATCGTTTACACCCAGATTTAGGTGCTTTAAAAAAAGCTATTGAAAGTAATGAGCAACGTAGTGTATCGATATTAAAGCCGCAAGAGGTAATTGATAAAATCAATGATTTTCAGTTGGTTATATTGTATCAACCTAACTACAACTTTAAACTCTTGCTTAATGCGATTAAAGAGCAGAAGGTCAATACATTTATCATCTCTGGTGCAACAACGGACTGGAATCTATTGCAAAAAACTCAAGGATATTTTAAGCAAGTTGTGACCAACCAAACTGAAAACTTCCAACCTAGTTTAAACAAAAACTATGGTACATTTATAGTCGAAAATTTAGACTTCAATAGTTTTCCTCCGTTACAGTCTGAGTTTGGCTCACTTCAAATTACAGTCCCTTACGAAACCTTATTATACAGACGTGTTAATGGGATTACAACAGAAGATATATTGTTAGCAACATTTGAGACTGAAGGGACTAAACACGCTATTTTAAATGGTGAAGATATCTGGCGCTGGCGATCTCAATCTTATTTAAATACCAATAGTTTTAATGCTTTTGATGAATTTATAAATAAGTTAGTTCAGTATTTAAGTTCTAATAAAAAGCGAAGACGAATTAACGTTGATTATAAAAGTTTTTATAATGGGAATGACGATGTTATAATTACGGCACAATATTTTAATAAAAATTTTGAGTTTGATAATACGGCTTCATTAAGTATTGTTATAAAGAATAAAGAGGAAAACAGCGTAAGAGAAGTTCCTCTTTTACTCAATAGTGGTAATTATACTGCAGATTTAAGTGGAATTAATGCAGGTTTATATGAATTTACTATAAAACATAATTCAGAATCAATCTCTGCATCTGGTAGTTTTCAAGTTTTAGAGTATAATGTAGAGCAGCAATTTTTAAATGCAGATATCGATAAGTTAAAAGCTATTGCTACTGAGAGCAATGGAGATGCTTATTTTACATCAGAAACAGATAAATTGATAGGTACTTTAATTAGTGATAATAGGTATAGAACCATTCAAAAAAGCACTAAAAATATCGTATCTTTGATTGATTGGAAATATCTACTTGGTTTAATAGCTTTAAGCCTTTTTGTCGAGTGGTTTATCAGAAAATATAACGGATTAATTTAAATAAAATAGAATGGAGAAATTACCCAAGGTTGGATTACCGATTTTAATAGGAGTTATACTTTTAATCATAGTATTAGCTAAGTCTGCAGTAACTTTAGACTCAGGTCACGCAGGTGTGTTGTATGAAACCTTAAACGGAGGTGTCGTAGCAGACAAAGATCCTCTAGGACCAGGATTTCATATTATAGCACCTTGGAATCGTGTGATTGATTATGAAACACGTCAGCAAGAAATGCCAGAAAAAATGTCTGTATTGTCTTCAAACGGATTAGATATTAAATTAGATGCTTCAATATTGTATCAACCAGATTATAAGAATCTAGGAAGATTACATAATGAAAAGGGCGAGAACTATGTAAGTCGAGTGCTTCAACCTGCTATTAGAAGTGCGGCGAGAAGTGTGGTTGGACGTTATACTCCAGAGCAATTATATTCTAGTAAAAGAGATGCGATACAAGAAGAAATCTTTGAAGAAACCAGAAAAATTGTAGAACCGCAGTTTATTCAGTTGAATGATATTCTTATTAGAGATGTGACTTTGCCACCAACAATTAAACAAGCTATTGAGCGCAAGTTAAAGCAAGAGCAAGAGTCTTTAGAATATGAATTTAGATTAGTTACAGCTCAAAAAGAAGCTGAAAAAGTCATTATTGAAGCACAAGGTAAAGCGGATGCTAACCGAATTTTAAGTGCTTCATTAACCGATAAAATTCTACAAGATAAAGGTATTGAAGCGACTGTAAAGTTATCAGAATCACCAAATAGCAAAGTTGTGGTTATCGGTTCTGGTGATTCAGGAATGCCTATTATTTTAGGAAATCAATAAATTTTAGGGCAAATATTAAAGTTTTACTAAAAAATATGATTTTATCAACTAATAATTAGGATTAGTAATTTTATTTAGAAATCTTTGTACCCAGAATTAGAAACCATGACACTTATTCAATTACATCATCATTTTCATATTATCGCTCAAGCGAGGTGAAAGTGTATTGAATAAAATCAAAATATATTTTAAAAACCCGTTTGAGAATTTCAAGCGGGTTTTTTGTTTTTTTAATCCAAAGGAATTCTTAGACATTACAAATCGTAATTATGACTAAATTAAAAATTGCAGTTCAAAAATCGGGTCGACTAAACGAAGACTCCATGAAAATTTTAAAAGAGATTGGTATTTCTGTAGATAATGGTAAGGACCAACTTAAGGCGTCTGCTCAAAATTTTCCTTTAGAAGTATTTTACCTTAGAAATGGTGATATTCCTCAGTATCTTAGAGATGGTGTGGTTGATGCTGCTATTATTGGAGAAAATGTTTTAATTGAGAAAGGTAACGATCTAAAAATAGTAGAGCGCTTAGGATTCTCTAAATGCAAAGTGTCTATTGCTGTGCCTAAATCATCATCATCAAAAAGTTTGAAAGATCTCGAAGGGAAGCGTATTGCGACATCGTACCCAAATACAGTAAATCAATTTTTGAAAAAAGAAAAGGTAAATGCGAACTTGCATATTATAAATGGTTCTGTAGAAATTGCACCTAATATTGGCTTAGCCGACGGCATTTGCGATATTGTATCTAGTGGAAGCACACTGTTTAAAAATGGCCTAAAAGAAGTACAGGTTCTTTTAAAATCTGAAGCTGTTTTAGCGACGTCTCCTAAAATCTCTGAAGAAAATCAGTCCTTAATCGATAAACTACAATTTAGATTAAAGTCTGTATTAAAAGGACGAGAAAGCAAATATGTACTGCTTAATGCACCAAACGACAAATTGGCTAATATTGTGAAAATTCTTCCAGGAATGAATAGTCCTTCTATTTTACCCTTAGCTAAGGAAGGCTGGAGTTCTGTACACTCGGTTTTAGATAAAAATGATTTTTGGAATATTATTGATGAATTAAAAGCCAATGGTGCTGAAGGTATTTTGGTTTGTCCTATAGAAAACATGGTACTTTAAAGAGCTATCGTACACAATAAAAACGTTAAATTTAAGGTAACAGATGAAATTATATAATAATCCCGAAAAATCAACCTGGTCAACGCTACTTCAGCGTCCAACACAGTCTTTAGAAGTAATTGAAGCTACCGTAAATCAGGTTTTTCAAAACGTTAAAGTAAGTGGTGATAAGGCTATTAAAAAATACACTCAGAAATTTGATGGTATCGCTTTAGACTCTCAAGTTGTTTCACAAGAAAGAATTGAAGAGGCTTCAAATTTGGTAAATACCAATCTAAAAAAGGCTATTGTATTAGCAAAAGCTAATATAGAGAAATTTCATAGCGCTCAAAAAACAGAAAAAATTGAGATAGAAACGATGCCTGGCGTTTGGTGTTGGCAAGAAAAACGTCCTATTCAAAAAGTCGGACTATATATTCCTGGAGGTACAGCTCCTTTATTTTCAACCGTATTGATGTTAGCTGTTCCTGCACAACTAGCAGGTTGTAAGGATATTGTGTTATGTTCTCCTCCTAATGAGAAAGGTGAAATTGCTAATGAAATTTTGTACGCTGCACAGTTATGTGGTGTGACTAAAGTTATTAAAGTAGGAGGGATTCAAGCTATTGCAGGATTAACCTTTGGTACCGAAACGATTCCACAAGTTTATAAAATATTTGGTCCTGGAAATCAATTTGTAACGGTTGCAAAGCAATTAGCTACGCAATTTGGAGTTGCTATTGATATGCCAGCTGGTCCAAGTGAATTGTTGGTAATGGCAGACGATTCTGCCAATGCTGCTTATGTGGCTTCAGATTTATTGAGTCAAGCAGAACATGGTGCTGATAGCCAAGTAATTTTGGTCACGACGTCTAAGGGTTTTGCCGAAAAAGTGAGTGCTGAAGTTGAAACACAATTAGAAGCTTTGCCAAGAAAGGATTTGGCAAAGGTTTCCATTTCAAATTCAAAGTCAATTGTTGTCAATGATTTTGAAACAGCTTTAGAATTAATTGATACTTACGGTCCTGAACATTTTATCGTTGCTACTGAAAACGATGATTTCTTTGTAGAAAACATAAGTAATGCTGGTTCTGTTTTTATTGGAAATTACACACCAGAAAGTGCTGGTGATTATGCTTCAGGAACGAATCATACCTTGCCGACTAATGGATTTTCAAAAGCGTATTCTGGAGTTAATTTAGACAGTTTCCAAAAGAGTATGACCTTTCAAAAGATTTCTAGAGAAGGGATTCAAAATATAGGAAATGCTATAGAACTTATGGCAGAAGCAGAAGGTTTGCAAGCGCATAAAAATGCTGTGACCTTAAGACTGAAAGATTTAATTAATGACTAACGTCGTCACTTCGAGTGATTTCGAGGAACGAGAAATTGTATCGAGAAGCAATTAAAATGAAGGAAAATTTCAACCTAAATAATCTGTTAAGAGATAACATTCGCAACATCAAACCTTATTCTTCTGCAAGAGATGAATACAAGGATATTACAGACGGCATGCTGTTTATTGATGCCAATGAAAATCCGTTTAATACAAACGTAAATCGTTATCCAGACCCTCAACAAGTCAAACTAAAAAAACTATTAGCTGAATTAAAAGGGGTTTCAGAGAAAAACGTCCTTTTAGGAAACGGAAGTGATGAAGTTTTAGATTTGATTTTTAGAGCATTTTGCGAGCCAAATAGAGACAAAATTATTACGTTGCCACCAACATATGGTATGTATTCTGTATTAGCGAATATTAATGCGGTTGATAATATTGAAATTCAATTAGAATCTAATTTTCAACCTAATACAAATGCGATTTTAGAAGCGGCAAATAGTCAAACTAAACTATTGTTTTTATGTTCGCCAAATAATCCAACAGCCAATAGTTTTGAAGCGAATAAAATTGAAACATTATTAAATAAGTTTGAAGGTATTGTAGTGATTGATGAAGCGTATATCGATTTTTCAAAAGAAGAAAGTTGGTTGAATCGTTTACAAGATTTTCCGAATTTAATCGTCACACAAACCTTGTCCAAAGCTTATGGATTAGCCGGAATTAGATTAGGAATTTGTTATGCTTCCGAAGCAATTATATCTGTTTTAAACAAAATAAAACCACCATATAATATTAATCAACTGACGCAAGATAAAGCTTCACAACGATTAAATAATATGGAAACAATAAAGAAAGAAGTCAACACAATTTTATCAGAACGTGAATTATTAGCTAAAAAACTAGAAGATATTTCACTTGTAGAAAAAGTTTACCTATCAGATGCTAACTTTTTGCTAGTCAAGGTAGATGATGCGAATAAACGTTATGCAGAATTAGTTGAAAAAGGTATTGTGGTAAGAAATAGAACAACCCAAGCTTTGTGTGACAACTGCTTAAGGTTTACCGTTGGAACTGAGATTGAAAATGAGAAATTAATCGAAATTCTTCGATTAATTTCGAAATCCTGAACTTGTTTCAGGAACTCATAAATTTAAAAATAATGCAGAAATATTATTGTTACATAATATCAAATAAAAATAGAACTGTATTATATATTGGTTACACAGAAGATTTAAAAAAGAGACTAAAAGAACATTTAAATGGAAGAGGAGCAAAATTTACTAAAAGATATAATGTTCATGAATTAGTACATCTTGAGGAATTTGAAACTAAAAAATTAGCAAAAGGAAGAGAAAAACAATTAAAAAATTGGCATAAAGAATGGAAATGGAACTTAATTAAAGAATCCAATCCAAATATAGAAACATTAGAGATAAATTAAAAAAGCCCTGAAATAAATTCAGGGTTGCACAATAAAAATTATGCAAAGACCAGTATTATTCATAGACAGAGACGGAACACTAATTAAAGAATCTGCTGACGAGCAAATAGATTCGTTTGAAAAATTAAAGTTCTACCCAAAAGTATTTCAATATTTAAGCAAAATCGCTAAAGAATTAAATTTCGAAATCGTGATGATTACCAACCAAGATGGTTTAGGTACAGACGTATATCCTGAAGATACTTTTTGGCCAGTTCATAATTTCGTTTTAAAAACTTTTGAAGCAGAAGGTGTGGTTTTCAAAGAACAGTTCATTGATAGAACATTTGCTAAAGACAATGCACCAACCAGAAAACCAAATACAGGTTTGTTAACCAAGTATTTTTCTGAGGACTATGACTTAGCAAATTCATTTGTCATTGGAGACCGTTTAACAGACGTAGAGTTGGCTAAAAACTTAGGTTCTAAAGGCATCTTTATTAATGACAATACCTATTTAGGAACCGATGAAGTCACGGTTAGTAATTCTGAATTAGAAGACTACATCGCCTTAGAAACAAACGATTGGGAAGCTATTTACAAATTCTTGAAAACTACAGAACGTGTTGGTTCAATAGAACGAAACACCAATGAAACTAAAATTAAAATCGACCTGAATTTAGATGGAACCGGAAAAAGCAACATTGATACTGGTATTGCGTTTTTCGACCATATGTTAGACCAAATTTCGCGTCATGGTCAATTAGATTTAAATATTAAAGTTGATGGCGATTTAGAAGTTGATGAACACCACACTATTGAAGATACAGCAATCGCTTTAGGCGAAGTATTTGCTACAACTTTAGGAAACAAATTAGGAATAGAACGTTACGGATTCTCGTTACCAATGGACGATTGTCTAGCTCAAGTCGGAATTGACTTTGGAGGTAGAAATTGGTTGGTTTGGGAAGCCGAATTTAAACGTGAAATGATTGGGAAAATGCCAACCGAAATGTTTTATCATTTCTTTAAATCTTTTACAGATGGTGCAAAATGCAACCTAAATATAAAAGTAGAAGGCGATAATGAACATCATAAAATTGAAGCCATTTTTAAAGCCTTTGCAAAAGCGATTAAAATGGCAGTTAAGCAAGATGTTGAGAAAATGATTTTGCCGAGTACTAAGGGAATGTTGTAAAAAAAAAGCCCATCTTAATCTTCCCAAAGGGAAGATACTGTTGCGAATAAAAATAATTAAAAGTAGTTCTTCAAAGATGAATAACGAGATTAGAAATCTAGATATGAGTAAGAGTTCTTCCCCTTTGGGGAAGCTAGAAGGGGCTTCGTCTTTAGTAATAATCAATTACGGAGCAGGAAACATTAAAAGCATCCAATTCGCATTTAAGCGATTAGGTGTCAACGCTGTTCTAACCAATAACATAGAGGAAATTATAGCTTCAGATAAAGTGATTTTTCCTGGTGTAGGCGAAGCGAGTTCAGCCATGAAAATGCTTAAAGAAAGTGGTTTAGATAAACTGATTCCAACGTTAAAACAACCGGTTTTAGGTATTTGTTTGGGTATGCAGTTAATGTGTAACCACACAGAAGAAGGTGATACTAAAGGTTTAGGGATTTTTAATGCGGAAGTGAAACGGTTTTCAAACAAGGTCAAAGTGCCTCAAATGGGTTGGAATACCATTTCAAACTTAAAATCTGATTTATTTAAATATATTAAGGACCATGAATTTATGTATTTAGTGCATAGTTATTATGCTGAAAATTGTGAAGAATCCATTGCAACCTCAAATTACGAATTAGAATATGCGTCCGCATTAGAAAACGATAATTTTTATGGCGTTCAGTTTCATCCAGAAAAGAGTGGGAGAGCTGGAGAGCAGATATTACAAAATTTCCTAAATCTTTAATTGAAAGATTGTCCCCTTGAGGGGACTTTAGGGGTGATTTTTACCCTGCAAGGTTTCAAAAACCTTGTAGGTATATAATCAAAGTTTAATCATAAAAAAGATTCCCGCTTTCGCGGGAAGTTAACATGAGAATAATACCAGCAATAGATATCATAGAAGGAAAGTGCGTAAGACTTACAAAAGGCGATTACGACACTAAAAAAATATATAACGAAAATCCGTTAGAAGTCGCCAAATCTTTTGTAGATGCAGGTATTGAGTATCTTCATGTTGTGGATTTAGATGGCGCAAAAGCAAGTCATATCGTAAACTATAAGGTTCTAGAAAACATTGCAACCAAAACCAATTTGAAAATAGATTTTGGTGGAGGCTTAAAATCTGACGAAGATTTAAAAATCGCGTTTAATTCAGGAGCCAATCAAATTACAGGAGGAAGCATCGCGGTGAAGAATCCTGATGTTTTTCAAAATTGGATTTCAAAATTTGGAGCAGAACGTATCATTCTTGGAGCCGATTGTAATAATGAAAAAATCGCGATTAGCGGATGGCAAGAAGAAAGTACTTTAGAAGTGATTCCTTTTATAAAAGATTATCAAGCTAAAGGTATTCAGTATGTAATTTGTACAGATATTTCAAAGGATGGCATGTTAGAAGGACCAAGTTTTGAGTTGTATGATAGAATATTGGAAGCATGTAGTCTGTCAGTTCGAGCGCAGTCGAGAACAGAAGACCTTTCGACTGCGCTCAAGGAGACAGATAAACTAAAACTAATAGCTTCCGGAGGTATTTCAAATTTTGAAGAATTACCTAAACTTAAAGAAATGGGCTGTGAAGGTGTTATCATCGGAAAAGCTATTTATGAGAATAGAATTAGTTTAAAGGAATTAGAGAAGTTTATAATTAATAACAACTAACGTCACTTCGAGTGATTCTGAGGAACGAAGAATTGTATCGAGAAGCTTTATATGTTCTCGATATAAAATTGCCCAAATGCAAATTCACTCGAACTGACGAAAATGAAAGCGATAATATGCTCACAAAAAGAATAGTGCCATGTTTAGACATTAAAAACGGTAGAACCGTTAAGGGTGTCAACTTTGTAGATTTAAGAGATGCAGGCGACCCAGTTGTACTGGCAAAGCAATATGCAGATTTAGGCGCAGATGAATTGGTGTTTTTAGATATTGCAGCAACTTTAGAAAACCGAAGAACCATGCACGATATGGTTTTAAAAGTAGCGGAACAAGTTAATATCCCGTTTACCGTTGGTGGTGGAATTTCATCTATTGAAGACGTAGATGATTTGTTGCATTGTGGCGCAGATAAGGTATCCATTAATTCTTCGGCAGTAAAACGACCAGAGTTGATTAATGAGTTATCTCAAAAATTCGGAAGTCAATGTGTTGTTGTTGCTATCGATGCTAAACAAGTTGATGACGAATGGCTGGTGCATTTAGCAGGAGGCACCATTCCAACAGATATTAGATTATTTGATTGGGCAAAGGAAATAGAAGAACGAGGCGCAGGAGAAATACTATTCACCTCTATGAATCACGATGGAACAAAAGCAGGGTTTGCCAATGAAGCATTAGCCAAATTATCAGAATTGGTGAATATTCCTATTATAGCATCAGGAGGCGCAGGAAGTATTCAACATTTTGTAGACACCTTTAAAAAAGGGAAAGCAGATGCAGCATTAGCAGCAAGTGTGTTCCATTTTGGAGAAATTCCAATTATAGAATTAAAAGAAGCATTACATAATAATGGTATACCAGTTAGAATATAAGTAAAAATGATGAACGTAGATTTCAGTAAAAACCCAGATGGTCTTGTACCAGCAATTGTTCAAGATGATTGCACTAATAAAGTATTGATGTTAGGATACATGAATGCCGAGGCACTAAAAAAAACGATAGACACTCAATTAGTAACCTTCTTTAGCAGAAGTAAACAACGGTTATGGACTAAAGGAGAGGAAAGTGGTAATGTATTACATCTCATAGATATAAAGTTAGATTGTGATAGCGATGCGCTATTAATAAAGGTAAATCCTAAAGGGCCAACGTGTCATAAAGGAACTGATACCTGTTGGAATGAGGATAATGAAAATACGTATGGTTTTATTTCTAAACTAGAAGAAACCATTGCTTCAAGAATTAAGGCAAAAGAATCAGAAAAATCTTACGTTGCTTCACTGTTTGCGAAAGGCATTAATAAGATAGCTCAAAAGGTAGGAGAAGAGGCTGTTGAAGTCGTAATAGAGGCAAAAGATGACAACGATGAGTTGTTTTTAGAGGAAAGTGCCGATTTATTGTTCCATTTCTTGATGCTTTTACAAGCAAAAGGGTTTAAAATGAATGATGTAGCTTTAGTTTTAGATAGACGAAGTGGTGTTTAAATTCGGTAAAGAGTATATTAAAGTAAGGTAAGTTTTATAGGTGTTGTATTTCAACGAAAATATTGTTATTTCGTCGTTTTTTTTGTTGGTAAGACTTAATTTTGGGATTTCATTAACAAACTACAACCCTAATCTTATGAAAAAAACTAAACCTACTTTAGTCTTTCTTTCAGTTTTATGCTTTTTTAACTTAACAAAAGCACAGCAACCGCAATCTGAATTCAGTATTCTTGACGAAACACATGGTCAATATTCTGCAAGTGTCCCAAATCATGAGCATTTTATTTCCAGTGAAACATCATGGCGCTCCGATCTTGAGAATCTAGATATAAATCAGATCACTGAATTCGATAGTGAGACCCACGATGAAAATTATGAGGATAACGCAAGTTCAGACAACTTTGAGCTAAGTACTTTTGACTCTAGTGAAACATTTACATACGATGGAAGTTGGGATGCATCAGGTGATCCATTTCTCATTGGGGTGAGTTCATCAGATGTTATTGTCATTCAGTCTGGTAGTATAGAAATATTAGCAGATATTACTCTAAGTCTCATAACAGTAGAGACAGGGGCTTCTATAGCTATAGGAACAGGGGTAACGGTAACAGCTAATGTTGTTCTTAACTCAGGAGCCGGAGAATTTTCAAGTTTAATCTCTGATGGCAATATTGTTGGTACTGTGACGTATAACCGCTCTACGGCACAAGTTGGTATCAACGAATTAGTTTCACCTCCTTTAACAGGACAAACATTTTCAGTTTTTGCAGTATCAAATACATTGAATTTACTAGCTTCTGGAGATTTAAGAGCCTATGCGTCATATGTCTCTGCTACGGGTGTTTATAATAATCTTAACGTACAAGTTGCTCTAGATGGCAATCATGTTCTTGCTGCAGGTAATGGCTACAGAGCAGCTACAACAGATGGAGGGAGTCTAGTTTATACTGGAGATGTAGAAACAGGAACAGTAAATTTAACACTTAATGATTCTGGGTTGGCTTGGAATTTAATAGGTAATCCTTATCCATCATATCTCGATTTTGAAAGTTTTTTTAGTACTAATAAACTAGAATTAGATTCAGAAAATGCTGCTATTTATACATATTCAGGTGATAGTAATAACCCATGGGTAGTTTGGAATCAGGCTACCGCAGATAATAAAGATATAGCTGAATTAATCGCGCCAGGTCAGGCCTTTTTTGTAAAATCGAAAGTGGGTGGCGGATCAGTTGATTTCACAACTAATATGCGTTCGGATGGTAATGATAGTGAAGATTTATCAAGAGGTGTTGTATCATCACATTACGGCTACACAAAATTAAAATTAAGCTCAACAACCGCTGAGTATAATACTGAGTTTTATTTTAATAGTAATGCCTCTGAAGGATTAGATCCTGGTTATGATGCTTCTGTTTTTGGTTCTACGCCTCCTGCATTTTCAATTTATTCTAGTTTAATTGAAGGAGATGCAAGTATTGCCTTAGCAATTCAAGCTTTAAATAATTTATCTATGGATGATGTCGTTGTGCCTTTAGGAGTATATGCTGGTCAAGGACAAGAGTTAACTTTTAGTGTCGCAGAAAGTGATATATCTGATATTGCAAATGTGTATTTAGAGGATACTGTAAATAATACGGTTACACTTTTAAATACTGGTGATCATAGCTTTACTCCTTCGACAGATTTAAATGGAATAGGACGTTTTTATTTAAGATTTGAAACTACAGCCCTTAGTGACGTCAATGTAGATTTTGAATCTCTAAAAATATATGTAAATAATTTAGCGAAGACAATTAATATCGATGGTCAATTACAACATGAGACGAATGCTAAATTATATGACGTCAATGGACGCCTTATTTTATCTCATAACTTAGATACTTTTAACACAAATCAATCTATAGATGTTGGCGTATTGACTTCTGGTGTATATATTGTAGAATTAGATAATAATACTACTCAAAAACGTATTGAAAAATTAATTATTAAATAATGTTTAGCCTTTGGTAAAACTATACTTTTTATATGTAACAGCCATAATTGAAAAATTATGGCTGTTCTGTTTGTAAGAATAACTGAACTGACATACTAAACTCGTTGAAATAATAAGAGATTTAATTAAAAAATAAGCATTGTTTTTGGAATCTTCAAGAAATTAGCGTTCTTGCTATTATGTTTAATAAACGTTACTATTACCTCATTAAAATACAATATTTAGGCTATCGTTTTCACGGTTGGCAGAAACAACCAGATGTTAAAACGGTACATCTAATGATAGATCGCACCTTGAAATATATTTTTCAAGATATCCGATTTAAAACTTTAGGTGCAGGCAGAACCGATGCTATGGTCTCTGCTAATGAAGCAGCTTTAGAATTATTTGTTTATAATGAACCGCTTCAAGATCTTGATGCTTTTTTAGGACTATTCAACCATAATTTGCCTCAAGATATACGAGCATTATCTATAAAAGAAGTAGATAAGGAATTTAACATTATTCAAGATTCAAAGTTAAAAGAGTATCACTACGTATTCTCTGAGGGGCAAAAAAACCATCCATTTTGTGCGCCTATTTTAACTACAATATTAGAGCCACTTAATGTTGATTTAATGAAACTAGGCGCCAAACTATTTGAGGGTCATCATAATTTTAAAACCTATTGCTATCGTGCTACTGATAAAGGACAATACATAAGAACCATTGAGTCTTCAGAAATCGTAAATAATGATATTTATACGGCCAATTTTTTTCCTGAAAAATCGTATGTTTTAAAAGTGGTAGGAAAGGGATTTATGCGTAATCAAATCCGGTTAATGGTAGGTTGTTTGATTAAGCTGGGTAGAGGTGACATTACATTAGAATATATCCAAGATACTCTAAAAATGGATAGTACTGAAGTTATGGATTATATAGCGCCAGCTTCAGGTTTAATTCTTCATTCGGTAGACTTTGAATAAAAAAAGTACAAGTTAAATTTAACTTGTACTTTTTTATGACTATAAAATGATTTCAGTGCTTTTAATTAATCCAACCTTTAGAAATTGATTTCTTAGCGTACCATATTAAAAAGATACAAACCACAACAACTAATATTGGCATTATTAAAGTTGGAGCATCCATTTCTACAGTTATAAATAGATAAATATGCTGCACTATTGCTCCCAACGCTGAAAGAATAAATAGGTGATAAGCCCATTTTTTTCTAATTAATAAGGAAATACAACCCAATGCTCCACAAAAAACAGCTAATGCAAAAGCTGCTGTGTACCAAGCCGGATATTCTACTAAAAATTCGGCTTGTTGTTCTTTTGGTAATTGTGCAATAATCTCATCTGTCATAAAGGCTCTACCGATGTATGCCATGACGCCAGCGCCATTCCATAATAATGCCAATATGCTGATTATCCAAAAGGAAATTGGCGGTTTTCTTTTAATGTTTGTCATAAATTAGTTGATTTAGTTAGTTAAAAATAGATACTAATAAGTACCATACGAATCAACAATGTATGAAAAAATTAAGAATTAAGTATTTCCCTAAAAAATTAAATATAAAATATAAGACAAATTATATCTTATTCGGCAACGTGAAGTTTTGGTTCTTTATCTACAAATTTTCCGTTAACAGATTCTCCTAAAATGATAACTTCTTTAGAACGCTCGTACATTTTTATAGCACGATGCATCTGTAATTTGGTCCCACTGTATAATTTTACACCCGATTTTGAGCCTTTGTTTCTAATCTCAATATAGAAACCATCCTTTAGTGCTGTTGGTCTTGTTGCTGGTCTACCCATAAATATATTGTCTGTTTTAAAAGTGGTGCATAATAGTAAATTTAAAGGGAACTCGCAAGTATATTGTAAAACAATTATTAACCGAGTTATCTTTTATGTTAAATGAGTACACAGCGCTTAAAATCGAAGTCTTAAATCACGGCTATTTACTCATCGTAGTGTCCAAAATATTTATGCTTTTGTTTTGTATGATGTGTTAACGTTATTTCTTAGTGCACACTTATGGTTTAGCGTTAAAAATACGAGGAGAAGAGCAAATTTTATTTTTGCATCAGTATGATATTTGTAGACGTTTAATAATAGAAATAATTAATATATAAATGAAAGAGCAATTTAATACTGCATTAGGGAATTTAGTAGACAAACTGATTGGATGGTTTAACGCCATAATAGAGAATATTCCTAACTTTATTTTGGCAATTTTGGTGTTGATAGCATCCTATTTTGCTGCAAAATACGTAAGTAGAATAGTAAAAAAAATAGCATCACGTCGAATTCATCAAGATTCCATAAGGAACGCTATATCTAGAGTTGTAGCTGTTGTCGTTGTCGCCTTAGGATTATTTATTGCTTTAGGAGTTTTAAATTTAGGTAAGGCGCTTACATCATTATTAGCTGGTGCAGGAGTTGTCGGTTTAGCTATTGGTTTAGCGTTACAAGGTACTTTGGCTAATACTTTTGCCGGACTCATTTTATCATTTAGAAAGAAAATACAGATAGGTAATTGGGTAGAAACTACCGGTTATTCTGGTGAAGTAATGGATATTAATCTCAAAGATTTTACGTTAAAAGAAGCGGATAACAATATTGTAATTATTCCGAATAAAACCATTTTAGAAAATCCACTTAAAAATTACTCATTAACAACTAAGATGAGAATTTTTTTAGAATGTGGTGTGGGCTATGAATCCGATTTAGAAAAGGTTCAGCAATTAACTAAAGAAGTTATTGCTACGACGTTTGACCAAGTTAAATCTGTAGATGATGTAGAATTTTATTTTACCGAGTTTGGCGGTAGTTCCATTAATTACTTATGCCGTTTTTGGATAGATGCCGAAAGTATGCTTGAAAAGATGAAAGCGAAAACCACTGCTATTATTGAAATTAAAAAAGCCTACGATAAAGAAGGTATTAATATCCCATTTCCAATTAGAACATTGCAATTTGATAATTCCTTAGATATTAAAGGCAATTCTAAAGCACAATCCACAACTCGAAATGAAAAGTAGAAGTACTATTAGCGTTGTATCAATTGAGTTAAATTTCAGAGGATACGAGCCAATATAATCGCAATGTCCTAACGATATTTGTAGTATATATAAACCATTAAAATCAATTATAATGAAGAAGTTTAGTTATTTATTTATAGCCTTATTTAGTTTAAGTTTAATGACCACGAGTTGTAGAGAACAAAAATCTACAGGTGATAAAATTGAGGATGCTGTTGATGATACAGGAGATGCAATTGAAGATGCAGCAGATGATGTTGAAGACGCCATTGACTAATTTTTGAACACAATCTAAATATATCTGTAAAAAGCCATCATTTCGATGGCTTTTTATATATTTATAAAGTAAACAAATCTCTATTGTAACTCCCTTTTTATTTAAGCATGACACATTCAATTCCAAAAGAAACTTTTACATTTTTTAAAAAATTAGAAAAAAATAATAATCGCGACTGGTTTAATGAACATAAACCAGAGTTTAAAGCTATAGAGTCTAAAGTTAAAGCATCTTTTAATCATTTAGGTGAATTAATGAATACGCACGATCAGATTGAAAAGATAAAAATCTTCAGGATTTACAGAGATGTAAGATTTTCTAAAAATAAATTACCTTATAAAACCCATTTCGGAGGGTCGTTTTCTAGAAAAAAGCCAGAATTAAGGGGTGGATACTATGTGCACATTCAACCTAATAACGAGTCATTTATTGCCGCTGGGTTTTGGGATCCTAATAAAGAAGATTTATTGCGTATTAGAAAAGAGTTTGAAATGGACGATAGTGAAATACGCACAATTTTAAACGATAAAACCTTTAAATCAACTTGGGGAGGCTTTACAGGAGAAGCGTTAAAAACAGCACCTAAAGGATTTGATAAAACACATGCTGCCATAGATTTAATTCGACGCAAACAGTTTGTTGTGGTTAAAAATTTTACTGATAAAGATGTTTTAGCAGAAGAATTTTTAACTAACGTGAATACGGCTTTTAAAAACGTGAGACCGTTTTTCGATTATATGAGCGATGTGCTCACCACCAATCTTAATGGAGAATCGCTATTGTAAACTAATAATGACGTACAGAATCTGTCTGCTTAAATAATTGAATGCTATGAATAAGGCGTTCCTTTACAATTGCCATCATACGTTTATTTAATGCAGAAGAGTTTTTAATATACAACTCATATTCATCAACTGTAAATTGTCCAATAACCATACCTTTTAAAGAATTTCGGAATTTAATATCCTTTTGTATAGCATTAGAAATGTATTTTAATTGCCCTTCTAATGTTAGTGTGTAAAACACATTTTTATGCTTTTTTATGTAGTTTTTAAATACAGCAATAAATAAATCGTGTTGTAACTTAATTATTGGTCGTAAGGTTTTGTTCTGAAAAGCTTCATCAGCACCTGTCGTTTGGTGAACTTTTGCTGATAAAATTTGGGGTCTAATAGAGAGTAGGTTATCCAATCGTGTTGACATAAATCATGATTTAAGGATTAATTCGTTATTAAAATTACGGAAATAGGTGGCGTTTCAAATGTTAGGGCCTTTATGTTGTTAACGGTCTTATTAACATTTCATATTTCAATATTTAAAAATCGAATGCCTTAGCATCGTTTTAATGCAAAGTATACTTTACTTTTATACTCATAATATTCACGACAATTAATGAGTGGTAACGTTGCGTATGTCTTAAGGACAAATTAACTAAAAACTGCTTTTGATTATAAAATTATAAATATGAGATTTCACACAAGAAAATGGGTTAAACCCGAAGATTTAAATCCTAATGGTTCTTTATTTGGAGGACAACTTTTAGCATGGATAGATGAAGAAGCTGCATTGTATACTATAATTCAGTTCGAAAATTCTAAAATCGTAACCAAGTTTATATCTGAAATCAATTTTATGAGTTCTGCTGTTCAAGGAGATATTGTGGAGCTTGGAATTGATGTCATTAAATTTGGAAAAACCTCACTAACTTTAAAATGTGAAGCCAGAAATAAAATGACTAGAGAGACTATTTTAACTGTAGATCATATTGTAATGGTTAATTTAGGACCAGATGGAAAACCCGCACCGCACGGAAAAACCCAAATTGAGTTTGTAAAAGATAGGTTGTAATTTTATTACATGTTGTTACTTAAAGCCAACTCATAGATTTCTAAATCAAAATATTTGACAGATGCGAGTATATGGTCAAAAATATCACCTAAAATATATTCATAGTTCTGCCAACGTTGATCGCTGCTAAATGCATAAATTTCCATAGGAATACCTTGTGGAGTGGGCTCTAATTGGCGTACCATTAAAGTCATGTCTTTATTAATAGCAGAATGGTTTTCAATATACGTTTGAAGGTATTTTCTAAACACCCCAAAATTGGTAAGATTTCTACCATTAATTAAAACGGACTTATCAATGTGCTTTTGACTATTGTAAGTATTGATTTCTGTACTACGTGTTTTTATATATTCAGAAATTAATTCAATTTTTTTGAAGCGCTCAATATCTTCGTTACTGAGAAATTTAATGGTAGAGGTTTTAACAATTACCGAACGTTTAATGCGTCGTCCTCCAGAGTCCATCATACCTCTCCAGTTCTTAAAAGAATCTGAAATCAAAGCATACGTTGGAATGGTTGTAATGGTTTTATCCCAATTCTGCACTTTTACGGTTGCCAAATTTATTTCAGTAACATCTCCATCTGCACCATACTTTTCAAAGGTGATCCAGTCTCCAATACGTACCATATCATTTATGGATACTTGAATACTAGCTACAAAACCCAAAATAGTATCTTTAAAAATTAAGATAATAACGGCAGAAGCCGCACCTAACGTGGTGGCAAACTTTAAAAAAGAGACCCCTGTAATAATCGCCAAAATTGAAAATATACCCAAAAGCCAAGCAAAAATCATAAAAACTTGTACATAGCTATCAATAGGTTTGTCTTTATAATTAGGTAAAGTTTTAAGATAATCTTTAATAGAGCTTAAAAAACTTCTAATAATTTGAAGGGTGAGTACAATGGTGATAATGACCAAAGTTTTCTCGATTATAATATTGGCAGTTTCAAAATCCGAAAATACTTCAGGTACAAATTCAATGAGTATTAGTAACGGAATGACGTGTGCAATATTTCTCGGTAATTTGTTGGTGATTAAAATATTGTCAAAATCCGTTTTGGTGCGTTTGGCGACACTCGACGAAAAACGCCACAAAAGTCTTTTGGTAATATAATCTACAATGAATGCAATAAAAACTAAGGCCAAAAGAAGCCCAAACATATTAAGATATATAGCAGTATCTTCAGATATACCTTGCTCTACTAAAAAATCGAATAACGTATGTTTAATGTTTAGCACGACCAGATTTTGTTAAGTATTTTTTATCCACATAAAAGGTTCCAAAAGGAATTATAGAGGCTAATAAAACAATCCAGAATGTTCGCGTTGGCCATTTCATATCAGCGCTTATCAATACAGCAATCACCACATATGCCATGAATAAAATACCATGTGGCATACCTAATAATCCTACATATTGTGGGTCTTTGTACATGTATTTTATTGGTGTGGCTATAAAAAGTAATAAGATGTAAGAAACACCTTCTAACAACGCTATAACTCTAAAGACTGGTAATAATTTTAGCATAACATTAAATTTCGTGTAAAAATACTTTAGAATTAATGAATAAGAGAAGATTTTAACAGCTTTTAAGAAATTAAGATAAACTAAAATTCTATTAATTATATTTAACGGCATATTCAAACGCTTATATTTTATTTTATGAGAAAAATCCTAGTATCAACCTTTGGTTTATTCGTCTTGTTATCTTGTGCTACTGTACAATCTGTAGACAAAAAATTAGAAGCTAAAGGATCGGCAGCTTCCAAATCACAAGTTTCTAAAAAAGCTAATAAAAAAATTAAGGACTATGAAAAAGTCATTACCAAAGATGCCGTGACCGATGATGGCTTATTTAAGGTACATGCTATAGGTGAAAAGTATTATTTTGAAATCCCAATGAAACATCTCAACAGAGATATGTTATTGGTGAGTCGTTTTGCAAAATTGCCTTCAAATTTAGGAGGAGGTTATGTTAATGCAGGTACTAAAACCAATACACGTATGATTAATTGGGAACGGTTTAAAGATAAAATTCTGATTAAAGAAATTACCTCGAGTGCTGTAGCTACAGACAGTTTACCTATAAATATTTCTGTAAAATCTAATAATTACGAACCTACATTATATGCATTTGATATCGCTGCTTTTTCTAAAGATTCTACTGCAGTGGTTATTGATGTTACTAATTTTTACGGTTCAGATGTTAAGGCTATAAGTGGTTTAGGATCGCGGCTAAGATCTGCTTATAAAGTGAAAAATCTTGATAAATCGAGAAGCTTTATTAATGCGGTTAAAAGCTATCCAGAAAATATCGAAGTCATACAAGATTTCACCTACAATGCGGCAAAACCTCCTGTAAATACGGGAGACGAAACAATTAGTGTGCAAATGAATCAATCCATGATTTTATTGCCTGAAACACCCATGCAACCACGACTTTTTGATAAGCGTGTGGGTTGGTTTACCTTAAGTCAATACGATTATAGTAGTGAAGCCTTAAAATCAGATAGAAAAACGTACATAAGACGTTGGAGGTTGGTGCCAAAAGATATTGATGCCTATAATAGAGGCGAGTTGGTAGAACCTGTAAAACCTATTGTATATTATTTAGATCCTGCAACTCCAATGAAGTTTAGATCGTACATGAAAGAGGGAATTGAACTTTGGCAGAAAGCGTTTGAAGCAGCTGGATTTAAAAATGCCATTATAGCTAAAGATCCTCCCACTAAAGCAGAAGATCCAGAATTTAGTCCTGAAGATATTAGGTACTCAGTGGTAAGATATGTAGCAAGTACCACAAGAAATGCAACGGGTCCAAGTGTTTCAGATCCTCGAAGTGGTGAAATTATTGAAAGTGATATTATTTGGTATCATAACCATTTGCGCTCGTATCGCAACCGCTATTTGTTAGAAACTGGTGCAGCAAACCCATCTGCAAGAACACTAAATACACCAGAGCAAGATATTGGTGAAATGATGAAAATGGTGATAGCACATGAGGTAGGGCACACATTAGGTTTACCACATAATATGAGCGCAAGTTATGCATATGATGTTGAAAGTTATAGAGATGGAAACTTTACACAACAATACGGTATCGCAGCGACCATTATGGATTATGCACGTTATAATTATATAGCACAGCCAGGAGATGAAAATATTAGATTTATAAGACAATTAGGACCTTACGATACATATGCAATTAATTACGGTTACCGATATATTGATTCTGCTAAAACAGCAGAAGATGAAAAAACAATTTTAGAGGGTTGGATTTTAGAAAAGGCAGGAAATCCAATATATAAATTTTCGGGACGTGGAAACTATGATCCTACAGCCCAAACCGAAGATATTGGGAACAATAGTATTAAAGCTAGTACTTATGGACTGAAAAACTTAAAGATAGTCGCTAAAAACTTACCAAAATGGACAAGTGATCAAACAGATGATTATGAGGATTTAGAAGAGCTTTACGGAGAATTGCTAAGTGTCTGGAGCCGTTATATAGGTCATGTTGTAACGCACATTGGTGGAGTGGTAGAGGACATGAAGAACCCATCTCAAGAAGGCGCTATTTATAATCCTGTTGCTAGAGCAGATCAAAAAGCGGCATTACGTTGGTTACAAAATAATGCTTTTAAAACACCAATTTGGTTAATTGATAAATCGATACTTCAAAATATGAATTATGCAGGCTATACTGAAAGGATTAGAAGCCTTCAGGCCAGACATTTAAATAATTTATTAAGTTTTGAGCGGTTAGGTAGACTTATTGATCATAATGCAATAGACACAAAAAATTATGCTGCGCTAGACTTTTTAAGTGATTTACGAATTGGCATTTGGTCTGAGGCCAATTCAGGAACAAATGTTTCTGTTTATCGACGAAATTTACAACGTGTTTATTTAGAAGCGATGTTTCAATTAATGACCGAAGATTTAGATAAAAATCGCAGTCGTCAATACTTTAATGTCAATCAATCTGATATCAGAGCTTTAGTGAGAGGAGAGCTAAATAGAGTAAAGGAGTTGCTTACATCTGCATCAAAAAGATCTATAAATACAGAAACTAAATACCATTATCTCGATGCTGTTGAGCGTATAAATGTTATTTTAGACCCGAAATAAGAATTTTAATACATGAAAAAAATAATTTTATTAGCTGTACTGTTTAGTTTTTCCGTGCCAACGCTTATAACAGCGCAATCAAAAACTAGCCAAAAGGAAATATTTGCTAGCACCTATCATAGCTCAAAAGTTGCTGTAAAATCACATCATTATCAATTTGTAGCAGATGTCATACATAATAGTCAAGAAAGAGAAGTGTTAAATGGAGAACACAATCAATTTAAGGTGCATAAGTTAAAAGTTCTAGGACAACTACACGATTTTTCAAAACATAAAGTAGTTCATATTATTAATGACGATCATAGTAAGATTGATACCTCATTTAACGACGACGCTCAACTAATTTCAATTGATATCCATGCCACAGATTATGATATAAAAATTGAAATTAAACCCAATGGCAAAGCTTTTTTAACGTTAAATAGTCGAGAAGGCACCAAGTTATCTTATACAGGACGCATACATAAATTATAAGAATATGTCGTTTTGTCTGTAAAACTTTTGCTGTAATGCAAAGTGAAATCAGAGGTATTAATAGGGTGATAAGCTATAAATTATAGATACAAACGACTTAAACTTAAGCATCGAGTATTTTTAGTCAGCGTTTATAAGCATTATAATTTAATATGTGGTATAGAAATTGTATCTTTGTAATCAGTTTATTGAAGATATACTACTCAAATAACATTATTCTTAAAGTTATTGTACTAGATTTTAATACTATTCATTGTTAAGTAGATTAACTTGTTTGCATTATGCATATTTTCAAAAGCACATACACATATTAATTTTTAAAACTACGAATGGCTAAATCACAACAGACTTTTAGTAAAAGTGAAAAAGAAAAAAAACGATTAAAAAAACGAGAGGATAAGCGTAAGAAAATGGAAGCGCGTAAACTCCAGAAAGAAGAAAATGGATCCGAAGGTATCCCAATTGCTTATGTAGATCACAATGGTAATTTAACAGATACTCCACCAGATCCGACGATGAAAGTGAAGGTAAAAGCTGAGAATATTGTTCTTGGTGTACCGACCAAAGAAGAGTCAGACGAAGAACCGTTTGATCCAATTAGAAATGGTAAAGTGTCTTTCTACGATAACTCAAAAGGTTTCGGTTTTATCATTGACACAGAAACAAATGAAAAACATTTTACACACGTCAGTGGTATTATAGACGAAATTGCTGAAAATGACAAAGTCACTTTCGAATTAGAGAAAGGGCAACGTGGAATGAATGCAGTGAGAGTTAAGCAAGCCAAATAATTTAATTTAAAAATATTTAAAAGCCATTATAGTTTTACTATAGTGGCTTTTTTTATGATGCAACTCTAAATTTGAATTAATTTAAGTTTTTTAAAACCGCTCTATCAAAAACTTCGTAAGTAGAGAAACAATCCATATTAAACTTAAAACAATGAAAACAAAATCATTTATTTCAACATTAGTATTAGCTGTAGCCTTAATTTCTGGAACTGCTACGATGGCTCAAAGTCAAATGAAAAATGAAACCAAGGTGGTTGGTGGTGCAGAAATGTTTTCTACTAAAGATATTGTGTCTAACGCTGTAAACTCTAAAGACCATACCACTTTAGTTGCCGCAGTTAAAGCAGCGGATTTGGTAGCAACTCTACAAGGTGAAGGTCCCTTTACCGTTTTTGCTCCCACAAATAGCGCATTTAATAAATTGCCAAAAGGCACTGTTGAAACCTTATTAAAGCCTGAAAATAAGGCAAAACTGCAATCCGTTTTAACTTATCATGTTTTAGCAGGAAAGTTTAGTGGAAAAGACATTATGAAGGCATTAGAAAAAGGTAATGGAATAGCTTCTTTTAAAACCGTAAATGGAGCTATGATAATTGCAATGATGGAAGGGAAATCGTTAGTGCTCAAAGATACAAATGGTCAAATATCCAAGGTAACTATTGCAGATGTTAATCAGTCTAATGGAGTTATCCATGTGGTAGATACTGTAGTATTACCAGAAATGTAATAATAATTTTGATTGAAAAGAATTAGTTGAAATTTGATTGGTTGGTGTTAATACTAATTCTTTGAAGCACGAGTGAAAGCACTCGTGCTTTTTTATATTGACAATTCATTTTTTTATGATACTATGCATCCAAACATCAAAGAATTTTCGGAAAGAAAAATTATTGGAATAACCACAACGATTCTAAAACATGAACAACATAAAATTAGGGAGCTATGGCAACAGTTTATGCCAAGAAAACATGACATTCAGTCCTTGAGTTCACAAGAACTTATCGCAATGCAAATTTTCAACTTAGAGGAAAATGGTACTCCTAGAGAAGCATTTGAAATTTGGGCATGCGCAGAGGTTATGGATTTTGATACCATTCCAAATCATATGAAAGCGTATACTATTCCGAGTGGAACTTATGCGATATTTCCACATAAAGGTATGGATGCAGGTTCTACTTATCAAAACATTATGAGCGAATGGTTACCAACCTCTGGCTATGAAATAGATAATAGACCACATTTTCAAGTTATGGGAGAAAAATATAAAAATGGGAGTGCAGATTCTGAAGAAGATTTTTATGTGCCAGTCCGATTAATTAAAAATTAACCCTAAAATCGCACCCACTTTTATAATTGCTACAGCCAAAAGCCGTTTTGCCTTTTAAAATTTTACCTGTTTTACATTTAGGACAAGTATCACCAGCAGCAACAGGTTTTACTTTAGATTTTTTAGGTTCTAGTTTAAGTTTAAAGTTGTCATCAAAACGCAATAGACCTTCTAACGTTTGACCGTCAATTTTAAACCCTTTTAAATTCACAGTAGAGCCTTTACTTAATAAACGTTTATACTGATTTTCAGAAATCTTTTTGTCCCCAAATGTAAACGGTAACGTAAAATCACAAGAAGTACCATAGAGATTGCAACCAAAAGCCGATTTTCCTTTTAAAAGTTGTCCTGTTTTACATTTAGGACAAGGACCTCCTACTAAAGCAGTGGGTTTCTTTTTAGATTTCGATTTTAATTTCGATTTCCCTACGGGTTTGTTATTAACTGCAGAAATTCGGGTTTGTACTTTTTCGCTACGAACTTCATATACCAAGGCATCTACCATGCGTTTCATACCTTTAATAAAAGTACCTGCACTAAATTCACCTTTTTCAATATCCTTTAATTGTTTCTCCCACGATCCTGTGAGTTCTGCAGATTTCAGCAACTCATTTTGTATCGTATCAATCAGTTGTATCCCAGTAATCGTTGGTAAAATCTGTTTTTTATTACGTTTAATGTATTTACGTCTAAACAAGGTTTCAATAATATTGGCACGTGTAGATGGACGACCAATTCCGTTTTCTTTCATTAAATCTCGTAGCTCTTCGTCCTCTACTTGCTTGCCTGCAGTCTCCATGGCACGCAATAGCGAGGCTTCTGTATACTGATTTGGTGGTTTGGTTTGTTTTTCTAAAAATGAAGGCTCATGTGGTCCTTTTTCGCCTTTTACAAACGTAGGTAGTAATTTGTCTTTATTTGATGCTGATGGTGAAGCGTCTTGCTTTTCAAAAACGACACGCCAACCTTTAGATAGAATCTCTTTTCCTGTGGTTTTAAAATTAACCTCTGCTGCTTTACCGATTACTGTAGTGTTAGAGACTTTACAGTCGTCATAAAATACTGCGATAAAGCGTTTTACAATAATGTCGTAAACTTGCTGCTCATTATACTGTAGGTGTGTTTGCATTCCGGTAGGAATGATAGCATGGTGATCTGTTACTTTTTTATCATTAAAAACACGAGACGATTTCTTTATCTTTTGATTTAAAAGTGGTGTTGTAAGACTCGAATAATCAGTGAGTTTAGATAATATCCCTTTTACTTTTGGATACACGTCATTTGGTAAAAAAGTGGTATCTACTCTTGGGTAAGTTACCGCTTTTTTTTCGTATAATTTTTGGGCTATTTTTAAGGTATCATCTGCCGAAAATCCAAACTTTGTATTGCAGTAAACTTGCAGTCCGGTTAAATCAAATAGCTTCGGCGCATACTCTGTACCTTTCTTTTTGGTGATAGAAACAATTTCAAACGTATCCTCTTTAACTTTATGCGCTAAGCGTTCTCCATCTTCCATTTTTAGAAACCGACCGTCTTCATAACTAAAAAGGGTGTCTCTATATAGGGTTTGTAATTCCCAATAAGGTTGTGGTTTAAAGTTTTTTATTTCTTTAAAACGATTCACTAACATAGCAAGCGTAGGTGTTTGTACACGTCCTACGGAAAGTACTTGTTTATAGCCACCATGTTTTACGGTGTAAAGTCGTGTTGCATTAATACCTAAAAGCCAATCTCCAATAGATCTCGAAAAACCGGCATAGTAAAGGTTATCGTAATCTTCGGCAGGTTTTAAATTTTTAAAGCCTTCCTTAATGGCTTCTGTGGTTAAAGACGATATCCAAAGCCGTTCTACCTTTCCTTTGTAATTTGCTTTATTAATCACCCAACGTTGAATCAATTCTCCTTCTTGTCCTGCATCACCACAGTTAATTACTACATCAGCTTTGTCAAATAAACTTTTTACAATTTTAAATTGCTTTTTAATCCCATCGTTATTGGCCACCTTCACTTCAAACTTTTCAGGAAGCATTGGTAAGTTATTTAAATCCCAACTTTTCCAATAGGGTTTATAGTCGGCAGGTTCGTATAAAGTGCAAAGATGTCCAAAGGTATATGTTACGGCATAGCCATTGCCTTCAAAGTAACCATCACGCTTTGTGGTGGCTCCTAATACAGAGGCAATTTCTCTAGCAACACTTGGTTTTTCGGCAATACAAACTTTCAACTGTAGTAAATTTAATGACTGCGAAAATACAGAAATTTATAAATGAAAAGCGTATTATTTAGGGTTCTAATACTAATTTCTGACCAATTTTTAGTGGTGAGGATTTGTTAATCGCATTGGTTTTGCACAGTCTAGAAATAGACATATTATTTTGTCTAGAAATGTCATAAAGTGTATCTCCTTTTTTTACCACATACATTCTCGGTTGTTTAGCTAAACTTAGTAATGCGGCTTCATCTGCAGATTTAATGACTTTAACCTTACTCATTCTTCTGGAATTGTGTAATCTGGCATGCGTCCATTTTTGTGTTACCCAAACCTGTTGCGATCTAATGGCATTTTTAGATGAAAAATCAAATAAGTATTCAGGGTGAATTTGCTCTCCTTTATAACTGAGTTCTAAGTGTAAATGACTACCTCTAGAGTTCCCGGTATTGCCACCTTTTCCTATATATTGCCCTCGAACTAGCGTATCATTTACTTTGACACCAATATGGGATAAATGTGCATAGGTCGATTCTAAACCATTGTAATGTCTTACAACTACAGCATTACCAAAACCGTTGGTATATCTGGCAAAACGGACAATACCACCGAGTATGGTAGAGACACTATCTCCTGTAACCAAATCAATATCAATACCATTGTGAGGTCTTCCACGTCGCCAACCATAGCGCGACGTAATGACCTTAGTATGAGGTACAGGAGAGGCGTAGGTGGTGTCGGTAAAATGTAATTCTACAGGAAATTCTTGAAAGGTATCTTTATAAGGATTGTGAACCGTAGTATCCCAATGATCGGCTTTAATATCAATGACTAATGCTTTTTTTTTAATTAAAGGAATTTCAACAGTTTCAATAAGAATGGCTCCGTTGAGTTTATGAGATTGTAATTCAATTTTTAACGAATTTGATAGTGAATCGTTTTGTGCAATACCTAATAATGAAGCACAACAAAAGACGATACTAATAAAAATGTATTTCATAGAGGGAAAACGTAATCTATCTGGTTTTTGAAACGCGAATATAGAATAATTATTGTTTGTACATAGTTATCTAAGCCAAAGCAACCATGCTCTTATTTTAAGGTCGTATTGTGAAATGAATTAAGATGCTATGTAAATGAGTTAAAATCTTGTACTTAGTTCTTTTACATTTGAATAATGGCAACAAGGGATTTTTGCATAATTAAGAAAATACAAAGCGTTTAGTTTTACGGTTTGGTTAGGTTGAAAAAGCATCATTTGAATTGATGCTTTTTTTGTGCGACAAAGTTTGGTAAATTTTACTATAAATATATCGAATTACCAAATGATAAATACATTCAAAATCTATAAAAAGATATACTCTATTAGGTCTAAAGTTCATATAAAAAAATTAATTATTGTATTTCAACGAATAAATCTGCTTTTTGTAGATTTTTTTGCTTTATTTGCGGTCTAACTAAAAATCAAATATCTACTTATGAAACAAAAATTACTTTACATTTTTTGTGTGTTTTGGAGCTTAATAGCTTTTCAAAACATGCACGCACAAACCATGCAAGCTGGTGATATTGCCGTTATTGGTATAAATGCCGACGGTTATGATACTATTAGCTTTATAGCCTTTGCAGATTTATCGGCAGGTGAAAAACTGTATATGACAGATGAAGGTTGGGACACTACAACCTGGGGTAATCCTTTTGAGGGACATATCTCTTGGACAATACCGTCAGGGGGAATTTCTTGTGGAACAATTGTATCCATAGAACTCAATAATCTAACTATTTCTGGAGCGGGAGGAACGGTAAGTACAGAAATAGCAGGGTTAAATATGTCTATCTCAGGAGATCAGATATTATTTTATCAGGGATCTTCAGCAAGACCTGCTAATCCTACCTTTATAACAGGTATACATACAGATTATAATGCTGTTACGGTAGACCCAAGTACAGGCTGGAGTAATGATGTGGACTCTGGTTCTTCAGAAAGTGTTCTGCCAACTGGTTTAACTAATACTGTTAATGCTGTAGCATTATATGATGCTGTAGAGTATGACAATGCTAAATACGTTGGTGGATTAACAGGAGATTATGATGCTTTAAGAACTAATATTAATAATAAAATTAATTGGGTCTTCCATAATACAATGCCATATGCTATAGGCCCTTCTGATTATAGTGCACCAAACGTTACATGTGCAAGTGCATGTACAATGACTGCTTCTATTTCAGCACAAACTAATATTGCATGTAACGGAGGAGCTACAGGATCTCTAACCGTTAGCCCGGTAAATGGAACCGCACCATATACCTATTTATGGGATGATGGTTCTGCTCAAACTACAGCTACGGCTACAGGTTTAGTAGCAGGAACTTATGAGGTTACTGTAATTGACGATTATGGATGTACTGCAACAGCAAGTACAACTATAACAGAACCAGCAGTTCTTAGTGTTGCAACAGTAGTAGATAGTAATGCTTCATGTATAAGTAGCAATGGCGCAGCAACAGCTGGCCCTTCTGGTGGTACAGGACCTTATACCTATTTATGGGATAATGCGGCAACTACAGCTTCAATAACAGGTCTTGCTGTTGGAACATATAATGTAGTCATAACCGATGCTAATGGGTGTACAGCTAGTAATAGTGTAACGATAACAAATGGTAGTACTTTAGAGATTACCTCGGCATCACAAACTAATATAACAACGTGTTATAGTGACGCTACTGGTGTAGCAGAAGTAAATGCAGCAACAGGAGGAACAGCACCTTATACTTATGATTGGACAGGAGATCCAATAGGTGATGGAACAACATCTATATCTGGTCTTACAGCAGGTACATACACTTGTACAGTAACCGATGCTTTAGGATGTACAGATACAGAAACTTTTATTATAACTGCGCCAGCACCATTATTGGCAATTAACTCTACAACATTTGTATATGAGGAGGAGTTTGTTCAAGGACAATACTATTGCCCAGGGAGTGATAATTATGATAACTGGAATGCATTCAGAGCAAGTATAGATACAAATATTGGTTATTCGAGTGTTAAGATATCTGGAACTCAACTACCAGAGGGTTTAACTCTTAATGATCCAGCGGCAGCAAATCAAATAGCACAAGCTCTTGCTGCAGGAACTGCAACAAGTGTAACTGTAGGTGGTGCCACTTGGTCAGTAGGAATTGGTTGTACTACTAGTTGTACTCTTCCTGGTGATGCTGTAGAACTAAATGTTGATAACGGAGGAGGATGTAGTTGTGGATCAAACCCAACTATAAGACCATGTATAGGAAATGCAAACTGGGGTTCTTTTGGTAGTGGCGGAGCTTGTGGTGCTGTTACTCAAACTATGAGAGTAGAGCTAATTGGTCAAAAGGTAACAGTAACTAATGTAAGCTGTAACGGTAATAATGACGGATCAATTGCTCTTGATGTAGAAGGTGGTATAGCGCCTTATACATATGTTTGGTCACCAGGAAACCCGACAGGTCAAGGTACAAATACGATATCAGAACTTGCAATTGGTACTTATAGTGTAACAGTAACAGATGCTAACGGATGTACAAATACAGGTTCAGCTACTATTACAGAGCCAGAAGTATTAGAAGCTTCAACAGTAGTAAATGCCAATGAAACATGTGAAATTGGAAACAATGGTATAGCTACCGCAAGTGCAACAGGCGGAACCGCACCATATACCTATTTATGGAGTAATGCAGAAACAACAGCAACGATAACTGGACTAGCAGCCGGAACATATAATGTAACAATTACCGATGCTAATGGTTGTACTGATACTGGAAGTGTTACTATTGAGGAAACATCATCAATAATAGTTGCAAGTGTAGTTGATGCTAATGTAACGTGTAATGGCGGAACAGATGGTGCAGCTTCAGTAAGTGTAAGTAGTGGTGGAGTAGCTCCTTTTACCTATTTATGGGATAATGCAGCAACAACAGCTAGTATAACAGGTGTTACAGCCGGAACATATAATGTTACAATAACTGATGATAATGGATGTACAGCAACATCTTCTGTAACTATAACAGAACCTATTGCATTAGTAGCAGAAAGTGTAGTTGACTCAAATGTATCATGTAACTCAGGATCAAACGGATCAGCGACAGCAAGTGCGACAGGTGGAACAGCACCATATACTTATTTATGGAGTAATGGAGCAACCACAGCAAGTATCGTTGGAGTTGTAGCCGGAACTTATGATGTAACCATTACTGCTGCTAATGGTTGTACTGATACGTCAAGTGTAACAATTACAGAGCCAGCTTCTCTTGCAGCAGCAAGTGTAGTGGATTCCAATACAAGCTGTAATGGAGGTTCAGATGGATCAGCGACAGCAAGTGCGACAGGTGGAACAACACCATATACTTATTTATGGAGTAACGCAGCAACTACGGCAAGTATTGTTGGTGTTGCAGCCGGAACTTATAATGTAACCATCACTGATGCAAATGGATGTACTGATACATCAAGTGTAACGATTACTGAGCCAGCTTCTCTTGCAGCAGCAAGTGTAGTGGATTCCAATGTAAGCTGTAATGGTGGCGTAGACGGATCAGCGACAGCAAGCGCCACAGGTGGAACAGCACCATATACATACTTATGGAGTAACGCAGCAACTACAGCGAGTATAGTTGGTGTTGCAGCAGGAACTTATAATGTAACCATCACTGATGCAAATGGATGTACAGATACATCAAGTGTAACGATTACAGAGCCAGCTTCTCTTGCAGCAGCAAGTGTAGTGGATTCTAACGCAAGTTGTAATGGAGGTTCAGATGGATCAGCTACAGCAAGCGCCACAGGTGGAACAGCACCATATACTTATTTATGGAGTAA
>Ga0193951_1000136_pt1 | contig 33469 bp, 32 predicted proteins | sample BB_2_MG_FD_140370 | JGI IMG/M metagenome (GOLD analysis project Ga0193951, IMG submission 140370) | Microbial mat bacterial communities from the Broadkill River, Lewes, Delaware, United States - BB_2_MG | ecosystem: Environmental > Aquatic > Freshwater > River > Microbial mats | place: USA...
CATTTTCTATCAAATTTTTTACTTTTTCTAATCTTGTAGATATATTTCCATCAAGATTACCTACATCGCTTAAGACAACGACACCGCCTTCAGCTATAGCACTATCTGCATCTACTCTAATATTATCTATAGATGAGTAAACCTCTTTGAGAGCATCATAATCTTTTGGATTCACTTTGAGCTTAATATTTTTTGCATCTTTGAGCTCCTCCATAAGATTTTTAGATAATGCCATTGCTATTTCACTACTAGAGTGTTTAATTTCTTTAAATATAACCTCTTTAGCTACTTCTACTGCTGTTTGTGAAAGTTCATTTTCAATTTTTTTTAAAAAATCATTCCCTTTTTTTGCTTCATTTTCTAATATACTTATTGAATTATAAAACTTTTGTTTTATCTCATCTAAATTACTCGCAAGCTCTTTTTTTGCTTCTTGATAGCCTTTTTCATATGAACTTTTTGATTCTCTATCGAGTTCATTTGTTAACCTATTTTGAAACTCAATTTCTTGTTTTTCTACTTGCATTTGTAATTTTATTATATTTGAAGATAACTCATCACTTTTTTTTAAAAGCTCTTCTATAAATTTATTTTGTTGTTCATCTTGTTTTACTATTGGTTCTGCATTTGGTTTTTCAACAATATTTTCTTCAGCTTTTTCACTCTTTATAATATCAGGAGTGATACTCTCCTCTTCATATACAAAGCTAGTCCCTCCACCTAATACTTTAAATCTATAAGGCTCAATTTTATGTTCGTTAGCTATTTTTGTATCAATTACATTTCGCATCTGATTTATCTTTCATTAGCTTATCATCTCTTCAGCTTCACCAATTTGTATTACACCTTGTTCTGCAAGTTTTTGAACTGCATCCACTATTCTTCTTTGTGTCTCTTCAACATCTTTGACTCTAACAGCTCCTAAAAAGCTCATCTCTTCAAGGAAAGCATCTTGTGCTCTTTGAGACATATTTTCTAAAAATTTATCTCGTAATTCATCAGGTGCACCTTTTAATGCGATCATCAAGTCCTTTTTGTCTGCCACTTTTAGTATTTCTCGGATTGCTGTAGAATCTAGTTTCATAATATCTTCAAATGTAAACATCATCTCTTTAATAGTTGCAGCAAGTGCTTCATCTGTCTGTTCAATATAAGCAATTGTAGATTTTGATGCTTTTTGACCAAGTCGGTTTAATATTTCTGCAACAGCTCTAGGTCCACCAACTTCAACTTTATAAGAAGTCAGAGATTCTAATTTATTTTCTAGCACAGCAGAAACTCTTTTAACAACAGAAGGTGAAATATCTCCTAAATTTGCCATACGGATTGTTACTTCACTTTTTAACTCATCTGGGAAAAAAGATATTGTTTCAGCTGCACTTGTTGGATCCATGTGCGCCAAAATCAAAGCAACTGTCTGAGGATGCTCTGTTACAATAAAATCAGCAAGTTCTTGAGGTTTTATTTGTGTTAAGTAACCAAAACTTTGTGTATTTTCCATAGATTTTGACAGTTTATCAAGTATCTTTTGAGCAGCCTCTGGTCCAAATGTTCTGTAAAGAATTTCTTTTGCATACTCCATGCCACCAGATCTTATAAACTGGTTTGATTGAAGTATTGCATAAAACTCTTCTAAAACAGCATTTGCTACATTTTTATCTATATTTTTTACAGTAGCTATATATTTTGATATATCAGTTACAGTCTCAATATTCATATGTGAAAATAAATTTGTTGTTGTATCTTCTCCAAGTTGAATTAATAAAATAGCAACTTTTTCTGCCATACCTAGTTCATCAAATTGTATTTTTTGCTCTTCAGATAATTTCATTAACTCTCTCCCCCAGGCGCTTTCGAATGAAAATCATAATCACCCTCGTTCATTATCATTGTTTGGAGCAATCCCGCAATCTCTTCACTTTTATCATCAGCTAACTTTTTTAGTTTTTCTAAAAGTACATCATATTTGAGTTCTTCTTCATTAAAATCTTCACCAATACCAAGTTGATCTTCAACTTTTTTTCTTGCTTTTTTAAATTTTTCGAGTGTATCTTCTGCACTATCTTCATCTTCATCTTCATCAAGTCTTACATCTTCTGCACTGTATTCTTCAACAGAATGTTCCACCATTTTTTTACTAAATGGTTCGATTACTTTTTTATAAAAAACAAACAACAATATAGCTGCTATTAGATATTTAAATACAGGAATAAGTGGGGCACTGTAATAAGTTAACTTATCTAACATATCTTGTGTTGGAGCTTGTGTACCATCTTTTTGAAGAGGTTTAAACTCAAAGTTACTGACAGTTACTTCATCTCCTCTATTTACATCAAATCCAACAGTTTGTTTTACGATATTATTAATAGAAACCATTTGTGCTTCAGTTAAAGGAATATACTCTAATTTTCCACTCTCGGTACCATCTTCATTTTGAGCATATTTATAATTTCCATCAACAACAACGGCTGTACTAAGTCTTTTTATCGTGGCAAACTCACCTTTTACATTTGTTACTTTTTTTGATATTTCATAGTTAATTGTTGATGAACTTTTTTCATATTTTTCTGTTGCATTGCTGCTTTCTAATCCCTGTACTGGACCTATATTGCTAACAGCACCAGGAACTCCTCCTACATCTTTTGGAGTACTTCCATCTCTTTTTTCTTCAACACTTTGCTCGCTTCTTGGCACAGAATTTGGATCATAAACTTCACTTATTGTATCTTCTCTTGCAAAATCAAAATCTATAGTAACTTTAGCAACTACCTTATCTACTCCGCCAATTATAGGAGCTAATACATTTATAATTTTATCTTCAACATCTCGTTCAAACTCTTTTTTATATGTAATCTGTGACTTAACAAGTTCACCTTCATATGCAGCACTGTCTTCATCACCTAAAGAGACTCCATTTTGATCTACGATAGATACATCTTCTGCTAAGAGATTTGTAATAGAAGAAGAAACTAAGTTTTTAATACCTGTTATTTGTTTTAAGGAGAGTTTTTTACCTCGTTTAATTGTTAAAACAATAGATGCCGTTGTTGGACTTTTTTTCTCTGCAAATACTGTCTCTTTTGGAATTGCAACATGAACACTTGCATTATCAATGGGCATCAACCCTTCAATAGTTCGTGCAAGCTCACCCTCTAATGCTCTTAAATATTTTATTTTTTGTTCAAAATCAGTTGCACCAAATTCATTTTTATCAAATATTTCAAATCCAACTTTACTGTCTTTTGGAATTCCTAAAGCTGCAATCGCAATTCTTTGTTTATAAACCATATTAGATGGAACAGCTATAGTTCCTTCATTTACAACTTTATAAGGAACACCATCTTTTTCTAGCTGTTGAATAATAAGTGCTGAATCTCCTGCATTTGTTTTATCAAATAAAACTGTATATCCACTGCCTACCATAGAGTCTTTTGCTCTAAAAAGTAGTAAAAATACTATAAAACCAACAACGAGAAGAATTGAGACAAGAGCTACTATTCTCTGTCTTAATGTGAAGTTTTGAAAAAGCGTTGCTATTTGATCCAAAAGCGTCTTAAAATCCATTTATTACCTTATAAACTTTTATATACTTGGAAAAATTTTGTGTTCTGTTCAGGTGTACCTATAGTTACTCTAATTGCATTCATGCCATATGCTCCTAAATCTCTTACAATTATACCTTTTTTCAGGAGATTTTGTGCAATTTCGAAAGAATTTTTATCATCTTCATATTTTAGTGTTATAAAATTGGTATAACTTGGAATAAAATCAAAACTATTTTCTTTTGCAAATTCTTCATAACGAACCATTTCGCTAAAATTTTCTTTTATACAATTTTGAACAAAATTCTCATCCTTTAGTGCCTCTATTCCAGCCTTTAAAGAGAGTGTTGTAATGTTAAATGGTGAACGAAGTTTATGTAATGGTTTGATAATATCTTTACTCGCTATCCCATATCCACATCTCATCCCACCCAGTCCATAGGCTTTTGAAAAAGTTCCTAAATAGATAACATTTGAGTACTTACTTATCAAATCAGAAACAATAATCTCTTTATTTTTATCTTTGTATTTTGCATATTCCTGATAAGCACCATCAACTACAACTAAAGTTTCTTCGTCTATTTCATCCAAAAATTTATATACTGCTTTTGTATCTAAGCACTCGCCTAAAGGATTATTTGGTAGACACAAAAAGATAACTGATATATCTGGATTTGCCTTATACATTTCTAAAAGTTCTTCTAAATTATGAGTATGCGAAGCTGTTTTAAGTATTGTTGCTCCTGTTTGGCGTCCATAAATTTCATACATTGCAAATGTTGTTTTAGCCATTAAAATTGATGTATTTTCGTTAGCTTTTGCTTGAAGTGAAAAATTAATAATCTGATCACTCCCAGCTCCCACAATGATATTTTCACTTTTAACTTTGAACCTATTTGCTAGACCTTCTTTGAGCTCATACATACTATCATCAGGATAGAGATTTGCTTTTCTTGCTTCATCTTTTAAAGCCTCAATCACTCTAGGGCTAGATCCTCTTGGATTTTCGTTTGACGCAAGTTTTATAATATCTTTTTCATCAATGCCAAACTCTCTTACAACTAACTCAATTGGCTTACCTGCTTCATATATTTTTAAATTATCTAATACACTATTAAATTGCACTCTGTTTTCTCCTTTTTCAGAACGAGTTTAGTAAAAATTCTTATCACTAAAGCTTTCACTTTGTACAAATTATTTACTCCCCTGATTTAACATAGCTTCCTAGCCACTTTATTTCATTTATGCCCTCATTTACTTTTAAAACTCTTTGAACATTTTCATCATCTATATGACCTTCAAAATCAAGATAAAAAACTGCTTGAAAACCACTGTCTTTTACTGGTCTTGACTCTATTTTAGTTATATTTACTTTCTCATTATCAAAACTTTGTAAAAACTGAACAAGTCCTCCAGGCCTATCTTGTGTTTTTGCTAGTACGGAAGTTTTATTTTGTAAACTTGGTCTATTTTTAAAATCACTTAGTATAAAAAATCTCGTTTTATTTGCCAAATTATCTTCAATTTTATCAAAAAGAATAGGAACATTATATAATTTAGCAGCTATATGAGAACATATAGAGGCACTATTAGGCTCATTTGCAGCCATTTTTGCTGAAGCTGCGGTTGATTTTGTTGGAATAAACTCTATACCTAAAAGCATGTGCTCTTCTAAAAATTTTCTACATTGATTATAACCTTGAGGATGTGAATAAATCCTTTTAATATCTTTTAAATTTTCACAGTTTGTTGCAAAAGAGTGATGAATATCCATATAAATCTCAGCCACTATGAGTGAATCAAACTTACCTAAACAATCAAGTGTAATACCTACTGCACCTTCTGTATTATTTTCAATTGGTACAACACCATATTTGGCTTCATTATTTTGTAAAACATTAAACACTGCTTCTACAGAATTAAGAGCAATATAATTTCCCATAGCTCCAAAGCGACTCTCTGCAACTTGATGAGTATAACTTCCTTCTGGCCCTAAAAAGACAACTTTTTCTGGCATTTCAAGGTTACGACTCACTGCAAAAACTTCCAAGAAAATTGCATCTATAGCTTTTGCATTTAATTTTCCGTCATTCAAAGTTTTTAGTCTATCAAGAATTGCTTTTTCTCTCTCCGGCCTATAGATTGCTGTTCCTGTTGTCTGTTTTGCTTTGCCTATTGCTTCTACAGATTTCATTCTTTCGTTTAAAAGTTTTAAAATCTGATCATCAATAGCATCAATTTTTTTTCTATATATATCTAATTCATCCATTTAATTGCCTTCTTGCCTCTGACGCTTTTGCTTTGGAAAAAATTATTCATTTAACTCTCCTATGTTTGACACTATTTTATCAATAGAACTTTTTATATGTAGAGTTTCTTTTTCACTTTTACACTTTCCACTTAAAACTAAAGTTGTCTTTGCTCCAAGTTCTTTTATACCTACTAAATCACCTACTGCATCATCACTTATCATCTCTACTTCATCAAAACTTTTTACATGTAAAAGCTTTAAAGCCTCTTGATAAAAAGCAAGGCTTGGCTTACCAATAACTTCATAAGAACTACCTGTTGCATATGAAACCATTTTCATAATAGCTCCAACACCAGCATAACGACGACCATTTTTTGCATATGTACTCGTTGCATGCATACCTATAAGTTTTGCTCCACTCATGACCATTTCTATCATACTTGCATAATCTTCAGAATCAAAATCTTTACTACTTGTTACTAAAATAGCTTCTGGATTTATTTGAGTATTTTTATATCCTAAAGACTCTACAACTTCTATAAATTCATCTGGTCCAAAGCAGCAAACTCTTTTTACATGTAAAGAGTTTTTTAAAACCATAAAAGGATCAAGATAAAAATCCTCAGGTATATTAAAACCTGATTTTTTTAAAAAATCATAAAACTCATTACTTCGTTTTTTTGTATTATTTGTCACAACTACATAAGGTTTACATGTAGTGTTTAAACTATCTATAAACTCAATAGCACCATCAATAGGTTTTTTATTTATATCATCAATCAGTGTACCTTGAACATCAATTAAATACATTCACTCTCATTTTTAATCATATCTTCAAAAGTCTCTCTTTTACGAATTAGCCTATCTTTGCCATCTTCAATTGCTACTTCAGCTACTTTTGCTCTTGTGTTATAATTAGAACTCATAGTAAAACAATAAGCTCCTGCACTTTTTATAACTATCAAGTCATCATGCTTAGTTTGAGGAAGTTCCCTATCTTTTGCAAAAAAGTCTGTACTTTCACAAACTGGTCCAACTACATCAGCTTTACTAAGTTCTCCTACTCTCCCTATGACTTCTATCTTGTGATATGCTCCATATAAACTCGGTCTACCTAAGTCATTCATAGCACCATCTGTGATGATAAATCTTTTTTTCTCATTTGTTTTTTCATAAAGTACTTTAGTTAAAAAATATCCACAGTTTCCAACTAAAAATCTTCCAGGCTCACATGTCAAAGTAACATCTAAGCCAGCTAGATTTTCAAAAATCGCTTGAGAATATTCATAAGGATCTATTGTTTTTTCTCCCTCATAATTAATACCAATTCCCCCACCAATATCAAAAAATTTTATATCAATTTTTAATGACTGAAGATTTCTTAATAAGTCTGATGTGACTTTTGAAGCAGCACGAAATGGTTCTATTTCAGTTATTTGTGATCCAATATGAAAATGAATCCCTGTTGGATCCAAATGCGCTGAATTTTTTGCTTGAATATACATTCTTTTTGCCATCTCTACATCAACACCAAATTTATTTTCGTGTAGTCCTGTTGAAATATATGGATGTGTTTTTGCATCAATGTTAGGATTAACTCTTACACTAATTCTTGCACTTAATCCAAGCTCTTTAGCAATAATTTCAACTCTTTCCATCTCCTCTTCACTCTCTAAATTTATCATCAGGATATCATTTTGTAACGCTTCTCTTATCTCTTCATCCTGTTTACCAACACCTGAAAAAATAATCTTATACTTTGGAACACCTACATGTAAAGCTCTTTTTACTTCACCAATAGAAACACAATCACAACCAGCTCCAAGTGATGCAATATGTTTTAAAACAGATAAATTAGAGTTTGCTTTTACAGCATAAAATATGATGGATTTTCTCGCTTTAAAAGCATCTTTTAATTCATTAAATCTTTTATCAATATAATTAAAATCATACACATAAAGTGGCGTTCCATAAGTTTTAGCTAGTTTATTAAAATCCATTAAGTACCTCTATAACATAAAATGCACTTATTTTATCTAAAAGTAGATTAATTTTCTTTGTAGTACTTACTCAATGCAAAAATTCCTAATAAAGAGATAGGTAAAATAACCCCAATTTCAGGATATATAACTGAAGTAGACGATAATTTAGTAAAAATAAATAGAATCCCCCATGTTGCTAAAGTTATAAATACAAATACAAAACTATAAAGTGCCAAGTTAAAAAATCTACCACTTATCGGCAATTTATAAAAGAGTATCACGACTAAAAAAGGAGCGAATAACGGAAAAAAGAAATGTGAGTACAAAAGTGTTTTTACTCTATCTAAATTTACATTTTGAGTTGCAAAAAAACGAAGGGCATCGAGTGCATCAATAATAGACATATTGTATGCACCTTTGTGAATATTTTCTATAATTTTTGGTCTAAAATCTTCTAGAGCACTATACTTAGTTTGCTCAGTTGTTATTATTCCTTTACTATTAATCGAGTCTATTTTGGGTTTTCTTTGAACAATAACATCTTCTAAAATCCATTTATTTTGATTAAAATAGCCCTTTTTTGCATTTACTGTTTGCGTTAAGTCATTATCTTGTATAGTAAATATTTTTATTCCTGTTGCTTGTTGCTTGATAGGATTAAGTTTTTTAAAATATATATATTCATTTTTATTTTTTAAAAATAATCCATTTGAAGTAGTAGAAATAGTATGGTACTTTAGAAGATTTCTACTATATTCATAAGCATAAGCAAATGTTGTAAAATTTAAACTAATATAAACAATAGCAAGACTCATTGCACTAATAAATAGTGGTTTTACAATATCTTTTTTAGTTATTCCAATAGAATAAAGAGTTACTAATTCATTTGATTTTATCATCCCAAATTTCGTAACAATCATAGCAAAGACAATGGATAAAGGCACAGAATAATTAACAGCATCAAGTGTTTTAAATACTATATATAAAAGTTGTAAATTTGCAGAATCAGGAAAATCATTATAGTTTGAGAGTATATCAATGCCTACATAAAAAAACTCTAATGAAAGGAAAATTACAAAAAAATTCTTTAGATAATTAAAAACTATATATTTTTGAAATATTTTCACTTAATTCTCTTTTTTCTCATTAAAATTCTCTTTTAGAGTATACTTAGAAGAGATTGTACTTAACTCTTCATTTATAAGTCCTTTAATTGCTTTAGTACTTATATCAAGTATATATTCCAAATTCTCCATATCTGCTTTAGGAAAATCGGATAAAACAAAATTTGCAACAGCATGTTTATTTTCTGGTTTACCGATTCCAATTCGAATTCTATAATAGTCTTTTCCTATATGAGCGTCAATTGATCGAAGTCCATTATGCCCACCATTTCCGCCACCAATTTTATACCGTAAAGTTCCAAAGGGTAAATCTAAATCATCATGGATTACAATAATTTTTCCAGGTTTATAATAATCACATACTGCCCGTACACTCTCACCTGAAAGATTCATATATGTCAATGGTTTTAAAAAAAGTATATCTTTTGACTTAAAAAGTTCACCTTTGAAAGATGATTTATTTACTTGAGTAGTAGAATGGTCACTAACTAATTTGTCAATGACCATAAAGCCAACATTATGTCGGTTATTTTTATATTTAGAATCTGGGTTACCAAGTCCTATGACAAGTGTCATTACTTAGCTTTTATAACTCCAGTTACTGCTACTCTATCTGCATCCATCATTGTTACATTTGCAGGAACTTCAATATCGCGAACCAAGATTGAACCACCAACATCTAAATTGCTAACATCAAGATCAAAACTATTTGGTAAATTTTCACCAGTACACTTAACTAATAAACGCTTTTTAGAATTAATTAAAACACCTTTATTTTTTAAACCTTTTGGAGTTCCAACTGTTTTTACAGGTATTAAATATTTTGATACAACACCATCAAGAACTACACGCAAATCTACATGTAAAAACATATTAATTACTGGGTGCTTTTGATACTCTTGAATAACAACTTTATATTCAGTACCTCCAACTTTTACTGGAAAAGCTAATGTATCTTTATTTTTAACTGCTCTCATGAAATCGTTTGCTTTAAACGCGGCATTGATATTCTCAATACCTTTTCCATAGATGTTAGCAATTAGAAAACCATCTTTTCTTAAAGCTTTTGTAGCTTTTTTGTCAATACTCTCTCTAACTATGCCTTCTAACATTTCTGTCCTTTATTAAATTTGGGTGCTCATTATACTAAAAAATTACTTAATTTTCACTGTTTTAGTTTTATTATATCTTTGTCTTCTTCTACATAGCTCTTTTCTTCTCTTTTATCCATTTTTTTCTCAGCTTCATAGAAATCTAATGCCATAAGTAAATCATTTCTACTCGTTGCACCATTTAATGCTTCCTCTTTAGAAATTTTTCCTGTTGCATAAAGTTCCAAAAGAGATTGATCAAATGTTTGTGATTTATAAACATCTTTTCCTTCTTTTAATGCATCAGGTATTTCTCCATCTCTTCCTTCTAAAATAAGCGTTTCAATCCTAGAATTTTTTACCAAAACTTCTACGGCAGCAATCCTACCACCTTCAACTGTTTTCATGAGTCTTTGTGAAACAACACCTTGTAGAACAGAAGCCAATGACATTTTAATTCTATTTTGTTCACTTCCAGGGAACATTCCAACAATACGACCTACTGTCTCTTTTGCATCAACAGTATGTAGTGTAGAGAGAACCAAGTGCCCAGTTTCAGCTGCATGCATAGCTGTTTCTATTGTTTCTAAATCTCTCATCTCCCCTACTAATATAACATCAGGATCTTCACGCAGAGCTGCTCTTAGGGAATCCCCAAAACTAAGTGCATCTTGACCAACTGCCCTTTGATTTACAATACATTGTGCATCTTTATATACAAATTCTACAGGATCTTCGATTGTAATAATATGTTTTTTTTGTGTTAAATTGATATGATTTATGAGTGAAGCCAGAGTAGTAGTTTTACCGCTTCCTGTAGGTCCTGTTACAAGAACTAAACCTCTAGAAATATTACAAAAACTATTCAGTACATTTGGCAATTTTAATGACTCTACTGTAGGCATAGTTGTAGGAATAGTACGAAAAACACCAGATACACCATCAACTTGAAAAAAGAGATTCACACGAAATCTATACTCGTCATTTAGTTTAAATGTAAAATCAATATTTTTTTTCTCAACCAATTCTTTAAATCTTGATCTTAAAAGCTCTTTTGCAAGTGTTAAGCCATCTTCATGGTTTAAAATTTCTTTTGATAAAGCGACAATCTCACCATTGATTCGACCTCTAATATTTGTACCACTTTTTATATGCAAATCACTTCCATCATATTCAACTAGTTTACTTAGATAGAACCTAAGCCTTTTTGTCATTTCAAAGGTTAATGACTGTACATCAACATCTGCTGCCATAATTAGCTCCTATAGCTTTTCTAAAATCTGATTAAAAGCATCTTTGAAAGATACTAACCCTTCTTTCATAAGTTCATTATAAACAGTTTGTATATCGATACCGTTTTCTTCTAGTTTTTTAAAAAATTGCATATAATCTTGTGTTAGATTTATTTCTTTTGCATTATTTGATTTTAAAAATTCTTTTATTGTTCCAAGAGGAGCTGTATTTATTGAGTTCTCAAACAAAAGTTCTTTTACATAATAATCAGGAGCTAAATCAGCTCTTTTGACACCAGTACTTGCAAAAAGTGTTCTAACATTATTTAAACCATATCCTTCTATCAAATCATATATTTTAATAGCATTATAAATTCCTGCTTTTGCAACTGGTAGATTTAGAGCTTCAAGTTTATCATCTAGTTTGCTATCAAGTCTACTTACAAATACACTAATTACGCCTTTAGGTAACTTACCTATTAATTTTTGTGATGCTCTTCCAAAAGCTTCTGCACACTCTTTTGCCTGATTTGGAGAAAAAATCAAAGTTGCATTTACATGTATACCACTACTCATTAATTCTTCCATTGCTATATATCCAGCATTTGTTGCGGGAACTTTTATCATAACATTTGGCTTTCCAATCTCTTTAAAAAGTCTTTTACCCTCATTAATAGTTGCTTCGGCATCGTCACATAAAAAAGGATCAACTTCTATACTGATAAAACCATCATTACCCTTGTCATATAGAGGTTTTAGTATATCAGCTGCAAGCACTATATCTTTTTTTGCTAAATTCTCATATACAGTTTTTGAGTCATTCCCTTTTAATGCATCTCTATCTTCTTGGTAAGCACTTGAACTTAAAAAAGCAGATTTGAAAATAGCAGGATTACTAGTAGCCCCATTAAAAGCTTTTTTTTCTAACAACTCTTTAAATTCACCATTTAAAAAATCTCTCTCAACAAAATCACACCAAAGTGAAAAATTTATTTCTTTAAACATCTATAAACTCCAATAATTTTCTCATATCTTTCACATCTATTATAGCATTTGCTTCTTTTTTCAAAATATCTTTTGCACAAAATGCTACTTTTAAATCTGCATGAGCAAACATAGAACGATCATTTGCTCCATCTCCTACTGCTATGGTATCAGCTTTACTAACTCCTAAAAACTTTTGTAGTCTTTGCATCATGTCGCCTTTAGAAAAATCAAACATCATATCTCCACCAACCAATCCTGTTAGCTTGCCATCCTTTACATGTAAAACATTTGAGAAATCAATATCATAACCTAAAATATCTTTTGCATATCCTGTAGCATTTCTAAAACCACCACTAAAAACAACTACTTTATAACCTCTCGTTTTAAGTTCACTTATAGCCTCTTTTGCACCATTCATATATGGCAAATTTTTACATACTTCATCAACTATTTTTGCATCAAGCCCTTTTAAAAGTTTAACTCTTGTTGTTAAGCTTTCAAAAAAATCTAATTCACCTTGCATTGCAAGTTCTGTTATTTTAGAAACCTCTTTTTCTACTCCAAGTTTTGAAGCAAAAAAATCTATTGTTTCACCATCCATCAAAGTTGAATCAAAGTCAAATACACATAATTTCATAGCAGTCCTATTATTTACATAGTGAAAGAAAAAAGGCTGAGAATTACCTCAGCCTTGAAGATTAAAAATCTCTTTTTAAAAGAGCTTCTACTTTAAGTATTGTAAGCATACTATTTTCACGCTTACCTATTCCATATATCATTCCTTTTTCACCAGATAATGTTTCTGGTGCCGGATCAATTCTGCTTTTCTTAATTCTAATAGCTTCTGTAAGCCTATCAATAACAAATCCAGCAGTATTGTTTTTGCCTTTCATAACGATATATCTTGTATCTCCTGTATTATTCATAGGCGTAAGATTGAACTTTCTTCTAAGATCAATCAGAGGAATAACGCTACCTCTGATGTTAAAAACTCCTAAAACATACTCAGGAACACTTGGAACCCTCGTAAATACTATAGGTTTTATAATTTCGACTATATTCAAAATAGGTATAGCATACTCTTCATCTCCTATAACAAAGCCAACTAGCTGTACTATATCTTCATCAGCCTTTTGTGGCTCATCAATTTGTTTTTGTTGTTTTTCAAATATTTTATTTAATTTATCTGACATAATATCACTCCGCTAAAAGATTCGTATTTTTTCGTACCACATTCTCTAAGTACTCTGGCGAATAAGGCTTAGTAATGTACTCTGTCATACCTGATTCTACACCTCTTAGTCTATCTGCCTTAGATGTTCTCGAAGTTACAGCAATAAGTGGGAGTTTTTTATATCTAGAATATTTTCTAATCTCTGTAGCCAAAGTATAACCATCCATTCTAGGCATTTCAATATCTATAAGAATAATATCTATATCATGTTCACCACTTTTAAGCATTGTTAAAGCTTCTTGTCCATTTGATGCTTCAATAGTTTTCACACCGATTGGTTCCATTGACTTTTTCATGATTGTTCTATCCATCTTACTATCATCAACCACTAATACTGTATAATCTTCAGGACTTGTTTTTTTCTTACTTTTTGACTGCATACTCTCACGAATATTTACTTTTAAGCCTTTCGCCATATCCATAAGTGAAGCGATATCTACAATAAGAGTAACACCACCATCGCCACGAATAGTCGCACCAGCAATACCATCAATTCCTTGAAGATAATCACCCATAGATTTTATAACTGTTTCTTCTTGCCCAACTAATGTATCAACAATAACACCTAATTTAGACTCAGCAAGACCAATAACAACCACATATGTATGTTCGCCTGGCTCATAAACCTGTTTAACACTAAAAATATCTGAAAGCCTGACTAAAGAGAGTACCTCATCACGAAGACGAAGAACATTTCTTCCTTCTACTGTATAAATTTCATCAAGAGATATTCTAACAGTTTCAGAAACTGAAGCTAATGGTATAGCATAATATTCCTCTTGGGCACCAACTAAAAGTGCTTGAATAATTGCAAGAGTAAGAGGTATCTTCATTTTAATGACTGTACCTTTTCCAACTTCACTATCTATTTCTATAATTCCATTTAGCTTTTCAATATTTGTTTTAACAACATCCATACCAACACCACGGCCTGAAACATTTGTTACTTTTGCTGCCATTGAAAATGATGGTTTAAAGATAAGTGCAAATGCTTCTCTATCACTCATAGCATCAGCTTCTTGTTCAGTTATCATATCTCTTTCAATTGCTTTTGAGCGAAGTATGTCTGCATCTAAACCTTTACCATCATCGGTAATTTCAATTACTATTGAGTTACCTTCATTATAAGCTTTTAATTCTATAAGTCCTGTTTTATTCTTACCTAGAGCTTCTCTGGTATCACCATCTTCAACACCATGGTCACAAGAATTTCTGATAATATGTACTAAAGGATCTCCAATCTCTTCAACAATTGACTTATCAAGCTCCGTCTCTTCACCAGAAATTTTGAGCTCAATTCCTTTACCAAGTTCACGAGATAAATCTCTTACCATTCTTGGGAATTTGTTAAACACTTTTGCAATAGGAAGCATTCTTGTTTTCATTACAGCAATCTGTAAATCTGTTGTTACAAGTGAAATTGCTGAAACTACTTGATTTAATTCTTCTAAGAATTTTTCACCTTCATATCTCTCTTCAACATCGTCATATATTTTAAGAAGTCTGTTCTTTCCAAGAACCAACTCACCAATAAGATTCATCAAATGATCAAGGCGGCTTACTTCTACTCTAATAGTTTGCTCTAGTGAAGATGCTTGCTTTTTAGCTGGCGGTGCTGGATTATCCTTACTAGTAGGAGCTTGTGTTACTGGAGCTGTTGTAGGTACTTGCACTGCTTCTTTTTTAGCTTCTTTTTTCTTCTTAGTTTCAGCTCTTTTTTCATTTAAAAGTCTCTCAATTTCAGCTTCAACTTCATCATCACTCATATTAGAATAATCTTCATCACTTTCTTCTATTTCTTCTTTAGGCTCTTCAACTACTATTACTTCTTCTTTATCTACAGCAGGAGGAGGTATCTCTTCTCCACCACTAACTGCTTCTAAACGATTAATAATATCAGTTAAATCCATACCTATTTCTGTGTCATTTCCATTATCTCTAATACAATTAAGAAGTGTTTTCATCATATCTATTGACTCTAAAACAACATCCATAACTGCATTTGTTAACTTCAACTCACCTCTTCTTGCTTTATTTAAAACATCTTCCATATGGTGAGTCAATTTAGTAAGTACATCAAAACTCAAAAATGATGATGAACCTTTAACCGTATGTGCCACTCTAAATATACTATTTAGTAATTCCAAATCCTCTGGATTACTTTCTAGTTCTACTAAATCTTGATCAAGCTGTTCGATAAGTTCAAACGCTTCAATCAAAAAATCTTCTAAAATTTCTTGAATATCATCCATCGTTATCCCCTTACCCAGCTGCTACAACATGTGATTTTATTACTTTAGAAATCTCTTTGTAAAAAACCGATGCATCAAATTTTGTTAAATAGGCCTCGCCGCCCGCCTCTTTTCCTCTTAACTCACTAAAATGATCACTAATTGAGGAGTTAAATACAATAGGTATTTTATTAAATCTCTCATCTTCTTTAGCATTAGCAGCAAAATGAAAACCATCCATCTTTGGCATCTCCACATCTGAAATTATTATTTTTAACTCTTTTGACAAATCTTGACCATATACACTATACATTTCATTTAATTTTTGTATACCTTCAACACCATCTTTTGCTTCAACTACTTTCATTCCCATTCTGACTAAGGCATCATGAACAAGTTTTCTAGCAGTTAAACTATCGTCTAAAATAAGTGCTGTTCCCGATATTTTGTCAATGATTTCATCATCTGCATCAGTTGTTGGCTGATAGATTCCTAGCTCTTGAACTACGCTTTCTAAATCTAAAATAAGTAAAACTTCATCATTCTCTATTCTAGTAACACCTGTAATCTGAGATTTATCAAGTGCACCCATGCCAGATACAAAAGATGCGGGTTCAATATCGGCCCAACTTATTCTTCGTATTCTTTTTGCTTCATGAACTATAAATCCAATAAGAATATCGCTAAATTCTGTAATAACAACTCTTGGTTTTAGTTTTTCAGCTTCTGGTTCTCTTATCTGCATCCATTTAGCTAAATTTACTACAGGGATAACAACACCACGAAGATCAAAAATACCTTCTATATAATCAGGAACACCTGGAAGTTCTGTTAGCTTAGGGATCTTAATAATCTCCCTAACTTTTGCTACATTTACTCCATATATACCTTCATAAACCTTATCCTCTTCTTGTTTAAGGATACGAAAATCCACCAACTCCATTTCATTGGAGCCTACTTTTAAAGCATCATCATCAAACATTGCTGCCCCTTAGCGCAAATTTTTCATCTTTAAAGCATTCTACAATAATATAACTTTGATTACACGCAAAAGATGGCAAATTAAAATAATTAATTCCATTTTGCTCAAATTGGTGACACTGATGATAATGTCCTTCAACTATATAACTGTCTTTTTTTGCTTTATACAAATAGAGCTTAGCAGATATAATCTCTTCAAAATTATCAATTTTTCTACATAAATTTTTTTTCAATTGAGATTGTTCTATTTTTTTCGATATTTCATACTTACTTATTCTATCTATCGTGTTTAGTACTTTAAGTATGAGCTCAGAGCGGATTATCTTTGTGTAAGTTGTATGAATGAAATCTGCATATTTATCTCCATGAGAAAGATAAACTACTGTATTATCTTCTAAATGAGCATATTGAGGCTGCATTTTTAAAGGAATCACTTTTACATTTTGAAAAAGCGAACTCAATCCAAAATCATGATTTCCTTCAAAATATATCACCTCTACATGTAAAGCTATCTTATCTATAAGTTTTATATATTTTTCATACTTTTTGACACCATATTCAACTTTGCCTACAAGCAAATCAAACATATCTCCCATCAAAAAGAGTTGCTCTGTCTGCAACTCTTTTGAATCAATCTTTTTTAAAAAGTTATAAAAGTCACTTCTATTTTCATCTTCATGAGAATCAGCTATAAAAATAGCTCCATTTTTGATTTTAAGGCACATAGGCAAAAATTGGTATTCCTAAATCTTCTTCATATCCACACATAATATTTGCATTTGCTACTGCTCCAGAAGAAGAACCTTTGAGCAAGTTATCTATGCTAGCAGATATAAATAAAGATGTGCCATTTTGTGCTACAAATATATCACAGAAGTTTGTCCCTGCAGTTGATTTCAAATCAACTGGAGTTTCTCTAATCCTTATAAATTGTTCCTCCTTATAAAACTCTTTTAAAATAGAATTTGCATCAATATCAGAATTTAATTTTAAATATATGCTTACTAACTCACCCCTTGTTATAGGGATAAGATGTGGTACAAAATTGACCTCAAAATCTTTACATGTAAGAAACTTTAATTTCTCTTGTATCTCAGGAGAGTGTCTATGTTTAAATGGATTATATGCAAACATATTTTCATTCATATTTACAAATTGTGTCATCTCATTTAGTTTTTTTCCTGCACCACTTAAACCACTTTTAGCATCTATAAAAATAGGACTATTTTCATCTATATAGTTTGCAAATGGTAAAAGTCCCAAAAGTGTTGCTGTTGGATAGCAACCAGGATTTGCGACTAAAGAAGCTTTAGATATTTCTTTTCTATACATTTCAGGTAAACCATAAACTGCATTTGCTAAATTTTCTTTGTCTTCATGCTCACAATAAAACTTTTCATAAGTATCAAGTTCTAATCTATAATCAGCCGATAAATCTACAACTTTTACACCAAAATTTAAAAGATCTTTAGCAAAACCCATAGCTGCTTTATGAGGCAATGCTAAAAAAGCTAAATCTGCAGCTTTAGCAATCTCTTTTGCATCACTTTTTTGTACATCAAATTCTAATATATTTTTTAAACTTGGATGCAACTCAGTTAAGCTTTCACCACCTTGACTTGTTCCTATATAAGTTATTTCAAATTTTGGGTGTGCATATAAAATTTTTATTAACTCTAATCCTGTATACCCACTTGCCCCTATTATTGCTACTTTAATCATGCCTCAAACCTTATTGTTTTATACGATACCTCTAGTATCTCAAATGCTTTTTTACCATTAGGAAGAGTTATTTCTACTTCATCTCCCTCTTCTTTACCCATTAGCCCCCGTGCTAGAGGAGTGTGAAAAGATATAAGTCCAATATCAGGATTACTCTCTGTTCTTCCTACAATTGCATAAGTGAGCTCTTCCCCACTATCTACATCTTCGAGTTTCACTGTTGAGCCAAACCTTACTTTATCATGAGAATATGTTGCAGGATCTACTAATTGAGAATTTACTAATAATTCTCCAAGCTCACCAATACGGCCTTCTATAAATCTTAACTTTTCTCTCGCTGCATGGTATTCTGCATTCTCTTTTAAATCTCCATGACTTCTAGCTATATCAATCTCTTCAACCGTTTCAGGTCTTTGTACTTTGTTTAAATCATTCAGTTCTGCTTTTAATTTTTCATGACCATATTTTGTCATTGGTTCCATTTAATTGTCTCCTTTTTTCTGAACGAAGTCCAGTAAAAATTCCTCGCACTGAAGCTTATGCTTCGCATAGAATATTTCATTTTACTATCTTCTTTTTAAAAAGTTATTATATCTTAATTAGCTTTATCATTGTATCACGACTACCTTGTTTTAAAATTTTATGCAGCGCTAGTGAATTTTGAAAAAACTTTTCTCTATCCATATTTTTATACTCTCTTAGTAAATTTTCTACTGTCACATCATCTTGAAGCAACTCTACATGTAAAGGTTCTAGACCTTCAAAATCAAAAATAATATTGGCTAAACCAACATGACTAAGTTTTACAAATTTTCTCGCTATAAAAGCATCAATTGCTTTTGCTTTATATGCTAAAACTAGTGGAATACCAATAAGTGAAGCTTCTAGTGTCGCCGTTCCTGAACACACAAAAGCAAACTCACTTTTTAAAAAACTTTCATAAGTGTCATACGAAATTTCAAATTCACTAATATCCCCATAAATATCTTCTATTTCATCTTTATTAAAATGTGGAGGAATCACTAAAATATTTTTTTTATCTATTTTTTTTGCTACTTCTTTATAAATAGGCATAAGCTTTTTTATCTCGCCTTTTCTGCTCCCAGGAAGATAACATATATACCCTGTTTTTTTATATGACTCTTTACATGTAGGAATTTCATCAAGCAAAGGGTGTCCTACGAAAGTGGCTTTATTATAAAACTTTTGTTCAAAAGGAAGTATGGAAGCTAAAATATCACAATACTTTTCTACCTTTGAAACTCTCTTTGCTTTCCACGCCCAAACCTGAGGAAGTATATAATAGATGACCTGTACAGTTGGATTAATCTTTTTTATCGCTTTTGCCAAAGGAAGATTAAATGCTGGTGAATCTATAAGAATCACTTTGTCTACATGTAAACTAAGTTCAGCCATCTCTTTGATAGCACTTTTAGCTAATTTTATCTTAGGAATTGCATCAACAAATCCCATTATCGAAAATGCTCTACTTGGCAAAATTGGTTTGCCTAATCTCTCATCAAATATACCAAAAAGTTCATAATCTTTTATTGAATTTAAAATCGGTTCAATATGTAAATTTCCAGATGGCTCCAATGCGGAGATAAGTAGCTTCATTCAAATATCCTATTAGTTATAATCCTAATAGTTTACTAAAAAATCCTTTATCTTCTTCTTTCTCTACTTTTCTCTCATCAATAAAATTAGAATCTGGTTTTAAAAGTTCCTTGTTAAAAGGTTTGTGCTCTTTTACAACTTTTTTTTCAGACCTATGGACTTTTGGTACTTTTCTATTTATTGGCGCTTGCATCATACACATAATAGTCTCCTTTATCTGCTAATGAAGTTCATCTTATCGTCTTTTTGTGTAGTAAATGTTATAATTCATAAAAAAAGAGAATAAATGAAAAGAATTTTAGTAACAAATGATGATGGTTTTGAGAGCGAAGGCTTAATTGCTTTAGTTGAGGCATTAAAACCTTTAGGAGAAGTTATAGTAGTTGCTCCTACAACAGAGAAATCTGCTTGTGGACACTCTTTAACTCTAACTCGTCCCTTAAAGTTTGTAGAACTTTGTAAAAACTTTTATAAGCTTGATGATGGGACTCCAAGTGATTGTATTTATCTTTCTCTTTATGCTCTTTTTAAAGACAAAGGTTTTCCTGATTTAGTAGTCAGTGGTATAAACAATGGCTCAAATATGGGTGAGGATATTACTTATAGTGGAACAGCGAGTGCTGCTATGGAAGCTGTTTTACAAGGTGTTCCTGCTATTGCAATTTCTCAAGTTTATAGCGATGGTCCTAAATCAATTAAAAAACATGGTTATGGATTAGCACAAAAATATGTTCATGATATAGCTAAAAAAATTCTAGATGGTGGCTTTCCTCTTGAAGAGAGAAAATTTTTAAACATAAATATCCCTCCAATTCCTGAAGAAGATTGCAAAGGTATCAAAATAACTCATGCAGGCTATAAAATGTATGGTAATGATGCACATCTTCATAAAAATCCGAGAGGAGAAGAGTTTTATTGGATTGGAACACATGTTCTTGATTGGCAACCTAGTACTGAAAATAGTTGTGATCTCAGTGCAATTGAAGAAAATTATGTTTCTATAACTCCTATAAAGTTAGATATGAGTGCATATGAAGATATAAATACATTAAAAGAGTGGATATGAGATTTACAAGATGCAGAATTTTATTTGGTGAAGATTTTGAAAAACTACAAAACTCTAAAGTTTTGCTTTTAGGGGTTGGTGGTGTTGGTGGATTTTGTTTAGATTCTCTTTATCGCTCAGGTGTTCAAGACATTACTGTAGTTGACTTTGATACTTTTGAAATAACAAACCAAAACAGACAACTTGGAAGTGAAGCAATTGGTATGAGTAAAATAGAAAGAATGAAAGAATTGTACTCTGGAATTGAAGGATATGATCTGAAAATAACTCCTGAGTGGGTAAAGGAATTTGATTTTGAACCTTTTGATTTAGTCATAGATGCTATCGATGATATGCCTGCAAAAGTTGCCATTGCTATGAAATGCTCAGATAAATTAATAAGCTCTATGGGTGGTGCAAAAAAACTTGATCCTACAAAAATAGAGATAATAGATATTTGGAAGACTTACAACGATGGACTTGCAAAAAAATTTAGAAATGAATTAAAAAAAGTAGGTTTTAAAGAGAAGTTTGATGTAGTATTTTCAAGTGAACTTCCAAATTGTAAAGATTTAGGTAGTTTTGTAGGAGTTACTGGAAGTTTTGGCTTGGTTCTATCATCTTTAGCTATTAAAAAGCTGTTAAGTTCGTAACTTCATTTTTGGGTAATTTAACAGTTTTATCTAGCTTTTTCCTATATACATAAAGGTTTTTTCTTCCTGAATAAAGTATATCCCCATCAAATATTGTTGATCCTAGTTTTAATCTTTGATTTTGTTGCATAAAAATATTTTCTCCAAATGCTTTTCCTATTGGCTTATAAAGAGTTGTCGTTGAAAGTAAAATTATAACTATATAAATTTTCATCAAATTTTTAGAAATTGCACTATACATAAGTAAATAACCTAGAACTAAAGACAAGGGCATCAATATATAAAAATTTTGATTATCTACAAATAAAACATTAAAATACACATCAATTTTATATAAATCAAAATAGTTTAACTTTAAGCCTATAAAATATAAAAAATCTAAAATACTAACAAAAAAAAGCCCCATGAACAATGAACTTAACAAACGATTAGTCATCTTAATCTCCTTGCTTTTTTACTGTTTATCTTTATTATCAAAGATGGCTGCCCTTCAAAGAGACCTCGCCTATCCTCTACTATTATATCAGCTTTTTGCTTTGCATAGTTTTCATCAAAATTTTTCTTCGTTAAATTCGCAGAAGAAGAGTAAGCCCACTTTAGTTTTTTTAAAAACTTTACATGCTCAAACTCTTTTACTACTCTTATTGCTTGGTTATTTGGATATATAATCGTAGTTTTAGAAGAACGCCTTACTAAATTTTTATATTTTTTAGGAACTCTTGTAAAATTTTGTAAAATCTGTAAAGTATCTACACACTTTATGAATGCTTGCGCCTGATCTCTTTGTTTTGAATCAGCTAATTTTTGACTATTATGAGATAAAAAACCAACAGTAGTATCTGTTTGAACAAGATATACTAACTGCTGGTTTAACATTTTAGTTTAAATAATCTTGGAGTGCTTTTGGCTCTAGCGCACTTCCATCTTCAATATCTTTAATCGATGCTGCTGCTGCTCTTGCTGCTGCGATAGTTGTAAAATAAGGAATATTAAATCTAAGTACTGCTTGACGTATTTTCTTAGCATCATCTTTACTTGATTTTGCATCACTTGTGTTGATAACCAAATCTACGTCACCATTTTTTAGTTTATCTTCAATATTTGGTCTTCCCTCACTTATCTTGTGAACAAATTCAGACTCTACTCCAGCCATAACTAAAGCGTTATGAGTACCTCCTGTTGCAAGGATTTTAAAGCCTAATTTTTGGAATCCTAAACCGATATCTTTTGCATAAGCTTTATCTATATCTGTTAAAGATATAAATACCGTTCCACTTGAAGGAATAACATTACTTGAAGCAATCTGCGATTTTGCAAATGATGTAGCAAATGAGTCACTTATACCCATAACTTCACCTGTACTTTTCATCTCAGGCCCAAGAATTAAATCTGCACCTGCTAGCTTATTAAAAGGAAAAACTGCTTCTTTAACAGACACATGGCCTTTTAATCTTGGTTTTAAGATACCGTTCTCTTCCATAACTACATCGTACTTGTCATAAAATTTTAGTGATTCTCTTAAATCACCTTGGAACATTACACGAGTTGCTACTTTGGCTAAAGGAATTCCTGTTGCTTTACTCACAAATGGCACAGTTCTACTGGCTCTTGGATTTACTTCAATCATATATACATCATCTTTATATATTGCAAACTGAATATTCATAAGCCCAACAACACCAAGATTAAGTGCTATTTTTTTTGTCTGTTCTTCTACTTTTTTTGTCAATCTCTCACTTAAACTAATAGGAGGTAATGAACAAGCACTATCTCCACTATGGATTCCTGCTTCTTCAATATGTTGCATTATTCCACCAATATACACATCTTTACCATCACAAACAGCATCTACATCAAGCTCAATTGCACGATCTAAAAACTGATCAAGTAATACTGGTGAATTATGAGAAACACTTACTGCTTCATCCATATACTGTTTTAATTCATCCTCATTATACACAGTTACCATACCACGGCCACCAAGCACATAAGAAGGACGAACAAGTAGTGGATAACCTATCTCTTTCGAGTATTTAATAGCCTCTTCTTTACTTGTAGCTGTTGCATTATTTGGTTGATTTATATCATTATCTTTTAAAAATTGAGAAAACTTCTCTCTATCTTCTGCTTCATCTATTACTCTAGCAGTCGTTCCTATGATTTTTCCGCCGATTACTGTTAATCTTTTTGCAATTTTAAGAGGAGTTTGTCCACCAAAGTGAACTATGATTCCATCTGGATTTTCTCTCTCAACTACACTTCTAACATGTTCAAAATCAATCGGTTCAAAATAAAGAATATCACTCGTATCATAGTCAGTAGAAACAGTCTCAGGATTACAGTTATACATGATTGTAGTTACATCCATGTCACGAAGTGCATAAGAAGCGTGAACACAACAGTAATCAAACTCAATTCCTTGTCCAATTCTATTTGGTCCACCACCGATAATCATAACTTTCTTTTTATCAGTTTTTTCAACTTTTTGTTTTGGTAACTTAGTTATATTTGTAGTCGAATACAAATAAGGTGTAAGTGCTTTAAATTCTGCAGCGCAAGTGTCAACTTCATTGTATTCAAGTTCAATTCCAAGCTTTTGACGAGAAGTATAGATATCATTTTGTGTTAACTCAAGATTGTCATATTTGTTAATCAACCAAGCAATTTTTTTATCAGAAAAACCATAGCTTTTTGCAAGTCTTAATAATTTTTCATCATTTAAAGCAAACATATCTAACTTTTTTTCCAGCTCTAACATCTCTTTAAACTCATTTAAGTACCATTTGTCAATTTTACTCAATGCATAGATTTCATCAACACTCATACCACGACCCAATGCTTCCATAACACATAGCATTCTTATATCATTTGGTCTTCGTATCTCTTTTTTCAGTTTTTCATCATCATATCTAACTTCATCAAAACCACTAAGTCCAGTTTCAAGTGAACAAAGAGCTTTTTGAAAAGACTCTTTAAAAGTTCTTCCTATTGCCATAACTTCGCCAACACTTTTCATACTTGTTGTTAAAGTTGAATCTGCCATAGGGAATTTTTCAAATGTAAATCGTGGGATCTTTGTAACTATGTAGTCAATTACAGGTTCAAAAGATGCCGCTGTTCCTGTGATATCATTTGTGATTTCATCAAGCGTAAAACCAACTGCAAGAAGCGTTGCTACTTTTGCAATTGGATACCCTGTTGCTTTTGAAGCAAGTGCAGATGAGCGACTTACTCTTGGATTCATCTCAATGACTGTCATACGACCTGTATTAGGACATACAGAAAATTGAACATTACTTCCACCAGTATCTACACCAATCTCTCTAAGAATTGCAAAAGAAGCATTCCTCATTTTTTGGTATTCTTTATCTGTTAAAGTAAGAGCAGGAGCCATAGTTATAGAATCACCCGTATGAACCCCCATAGGATCAAAATTTTCAATTGAACATACGATGATGCAGTTGTCAGTATTATCACGAATAACTTCCATTTCATACTCTTTCCAACCAAGAAGTGATTCTTCGATTAGAATTTCTGTGATAGGAGATATTTCAAGTCCAGAAGATGCCAACTCTTTAAACTCATCAATATTATAAGCAACACCACTACCACCACCAGCAAGTGTATATGAAGCACGGATAATTAAAGGAAAGCCAATCTCTTCTGCTGCTTTCATAGCTTCTTCTATATTATAAGCGTATCTACTTATTGGTAAATCCATACCAATTTTGATCATAGCCTCTTTAAAAGCCTGTCTGTCTTCACCTTTTTTAATTGCAGCAGGATCAGCTCCAAGAAATTTCACACCTTCAAGCATACCTTTTTCATGCATACTCATAGCAACATTTAGTGCAGTTTGTCCACCCATTGTGGGTAAAACGGCATCTACTTTTTCTTTCTTAATAATCTTAGAAATAATTTCTTCATTAATAGGTTCTATATATGTTCTGTCTGCAAATTCAGGGTCTGTCATAATTGTAGCTGGGTTAGAATTTACTAAAACAACTCTATATCCTAACTCTTTTAAAGTTTTAGTAGCTTGTGTTCCAGAGTAATCAAACTCACATGCTTGTCCTATAATTATAGGTCCTGAACCTATTAGTAAAATCGTTTTTATATCTTCTCTTTTTGGCATCTTTTATCATCCTTTAAAATTCAATTTAACGCCATCATAGGCTCTAAATTCAATTTTAATTTTCTTCAATAATATGATAGTAAGATGGAACAGTTATCTTTGTATATGGCTCAATTACTACAGTCTTTGAAAGTTCTTCTTTAATAACTTTTTTAACAACCCCAACGCGTACTCCTCCAAAAAAAATACCATCTAAACCACTTGTTACTACTTCATCTCCAATTTTTGGATGCATCCATAATGGAATATATTTTACAAATACCTCTTGTCTTTTGCCTGAAACTACTCCTGGAATTTTATCTTTACCAACTAAAACAGAAAATATTGATTTTGGGTCACCTAACAAAAGGGCCATTGGATTTCCATCTTGTTCTACTACTATTCCAGCACTATTTCCTCTATCTAAAAGTCCATATATTTTTGATTTATTAAAATCTTTATAATCAATCCATACTTTATAATAATCATTTAAATTAGAATAAGCAACTGAACGAACTAACTTAACTTTTGGGTTATACTCATCTATATTATTTGCTTTAAGCACATCATTTAATTTTGATGCAAAAGCACTCAAGACTTCTTTTGATTTTCTTAAATTGCTATTTTCATTTCTTAGACTTATAATCTCATCTCGTTGAGCAAAGTGTTCATTTATACTTTGCTCAACACTGCTTTTTATATCTAAATATGTTTCTATAACAATATTGGTATTTTGCGAAAAAACACCTCTTATGTTACTTCCATATTTTAAAGATACAAAAATAAACAGTCCTATGAAAATAAAAAATTTAAATTTATTCATTTGATAATTGTTGTAATAATCCTATCTCATCTAAAGCTTTGCCTGTACCTTTTGCAACTGCTAATAGTGGTTCATCTGCAACAAAAACTGGAAGTTTAACAATATCAGAAAGATATTTATCAAATCCTCTTATTAATGCCCCTCCACCTGTAAGAACAACACCATTCTCAACAATATCTCCTGCTAAATCAGGCGGCATTACTTCAAGAACATCTTTTAATGCTTCTGCTATCTCTTTTAGTGGCTCTTTAGTAGCATCTCTCACATCTTCACTTGTAAGCTCAATTCTACTTAAAAGCCCACTTACTTGATCTCGTCCTTTTACCATCATAACAAGAGGTTCATCTAATGATATTGCTGTTCCAATTTCTATCTTAATCTCTTCTCCCGTTCTCTCACCAATAAGAAGATTATATTTTTTCTTGACATATTCTACTATTGCTAAATCTATCTTATCCCCAGCAGTTCTAATTGACTTTGAAATTACAAGTCCACCAAGTGAAACAACTCCAATCTCTGTAGTACCTCCACCAATATCAATAACTAAACTACCCTTAGGATCACGAATAGGAAGATCTGCTCCAATAGCTGCTGCCATTGGCTCTTCGATTAGAAATACTTCTCTTGCACCAGCACTTAAAGCAGATTCCCTTACAGCTTTTCTCTCAACTTGAGTAAGCCCATAAGGAACACAAATAATTATACGAGGTCTTAAAAAACTCTTTCTTTTATGTGCTTTTTCAATGAAGTATCTAATCATCTTCTCTGTCATATCAAAATCAGCAATTACACCATCTCTCATAGGACGAATAGCCTCTATATTGCCTGGTGTTTTACCAACCATATTTTTAGCTTCTTTACCAACTGCTAAAATTTTTTCTCTACCAAACTTATCTCTTTGTACTGCTACAACTGATGGTTCATTAATAATGATACCTTTGCCTTTTAGCAATACAAGTGTATTAGCAGTTCCAAGGTCTATACTCATATCACTAGAGAAAAAACCAATTATATTGTCAAAAATCATTTATTACCTTTACGCACTTTTTACTATTTATTTGTCATCTTTAAAAGGAGTTAAACCCCTTTTAAATTCACCCTCTACTAAAGCACCTTGTGCTTACGCACTCTTCTTATTCTTTTTTATGTAAAGAGGTTTTTCCCCTTTTATTACTACATCTTTTGTAATTACTACTTCATACCCATCAAGTTCTGGAAGTTCATACATAATATCTGTCATAATCTCTTCCATGATAGATCTCAAACCCCTTGCACCTGTTTTTCTTTTAATTGCTAAAACTGCCACTTCTCTTAGTGCATCTTCTTCAAAATTAAGTTCAACATTGTCTATTGCAAAAAGTTTTTTATACTGTTTAAAAATTGCATTTTGTGGTTCTGTAAGAATTTGTACCATTTCATCTTCTGTTATTTCACCCAAAGTTGCTGTTACATGTAAACGACCAATAAGCTCAGGGATCAAACCATAATGAACTAAATCATCAGGCTCAATAAGTTCAAACAGTTTTACATCATCACTTTTTGCTCTTTTTTCTTGGTCAAATCCTAAAACATTATTGCCAATTCTTCTTTTAATAATATCTTCAAGTCCATCAAATGCACCACCACAAATAAACAATACATTTGAAGTATCTATTTGTAAAAACTCTTGATTAGGATGTTTTCTTCCACCTTTTGTTGGAATATTGACAAGACTTCCTTCGATAATTTTCAAAAGAGCTTGTTGCACACCTTCACCACTCACATCTCTAGTGATCGAACGATTTTCACTCATTCTAGCTACTTTATCTACCTCATCTATAAAAACAATACCTTGTTCTGCTCTTTTTACATCACCATCTGCCGCTTGAAGTAATCTTGTTAAAATATTTTCAACATCTTCTCCAACATATCCAGCTTCTGTAAGGCTTGTCGCATCACTTATAGCGATTGGAACATCCAAAAACTTTGCCATTGTTTGAGCCATAAGTGTTTTACCACTTCCTGTTGGTCCAATCAAAAGTATGTTTGATTTTGATATTTCTGTATCATCTTCAACAACTGATTGTTTAAAAATTCTTTTATAGTGATTATAAACACCAACAGAGAAAACTTTTTTCGCTCTATCTTGTCCAATTACAAATCTATCTAACATCTCTTTTAGTTTTTTAGGCGCTATTAGTTCTTGTTCAATTAACTCTTTATTCTCTTTTTTATCATCACCTTCTTTTAAGTCACCAAAAAAGATTTTATGTGCTGAGACTACACAGTGTTCACATATAAAAACACCTTCACCTGCTATTAGCCTTGTGTCGTTACTCTCTCGTGAACCACAAAAACTACATTCTTTCATACTGTCCCCTTCAACTCGAACAAAGTCCGAGATGAATTCCTCGCGACTAAAGCACAACCTTGCGGTCGTATTATTAATTTATTACTCATATTAATTATTTTTCCTCTCATAAGGTATCCCTCGTGTTGTTTCTATTATAAAACTACACAACAGCAATACTTTTTCATTTGTTTCATTTTTTAAAAATTCACTTGCTACTTCTTTTATCGGCTGGTTGCTTCTAAAAAGCTTTCTGTAAGCTGCCTGAAGTGCTCTAATATCATCTTTTTCAAATCTTCTTTTCAATCCAACTGCATTTAAGCCTTTTACAACTGCACGATTTCCCTCAGCTAAACAAAAAGGAGGAATATCTTGACTAATAGCACTTGCTCCACCAATCATACAACCTTCACCAATCTTAACAAATTGATGAACTGGCGTCATGCCACCAATGACAGTAAAACTTCCAACTTCTGCATGACCAGCTAAAGTTGCATTATTTGCCATAATAACATTATTGCCAACTTGACAATCATGCGCTATATGACAATAAATCATAATAAAACAATTATCACCAATGCGAGTAATTCCCCCACCATGCTTAGTCCCAGCATTGATAGTTACAAATTCTCTAATAATACAGTTTTTGCCAATAATAACTTTTACATCATCTTCACTTTTATGACCAATATCTTGAGGTGGCATACCAACAACTGCATATGGATATACTTTTGTATTTTCGCCTATTATTGTATTCCCATAAACTTGAGCACCTTGCATAATCTCTACGCCATATTTTAAAACAGCATCTTTTGAAATATGTGTAAACGCAGCAATCTTCACATCATCTGCAATGATTGCTCCATCTTCTATAATTGCGCTTGGATGAATATTTGACATATTGTTTCTACTTATCTACAATCATAGCTTTGAGTTCAGCTTCACAGACTAATTTATCCTCTACGAATGCTTTAGCATCTAAAACCCAAATATTACCTCTATGTTTAACAACGCATAATTTATAAACTAATCTATCTCCAGGAGTTACAGGGCTCCTAAATTTACATTTATCAATACTCATGAAATAAACTACCTTATTTTTTGCAGCTTCTTGGTCTTCTTCACTTGCACTTTTAAATGCTAAAACACCACCAGCTTGAGCTAACCCTTCAACAATCATAACGCCAGGATAAATTGGGTGGCCTGGGAAATGCCCTTGGAAAATATGCTCTCCAATAGTTACATTTTTAAAACCTTCAATAGATTCTCCCTTTTTTAAGTCTGTGATTCTATCAACAAGTAAAAATGGAAATCTATGAGGTAAAATCTTTTGAATTTCTACAACATCAATATTGTTCAAAGTTATCCCTTTTATAAAAATTTTACTATTTTATCTAATTTTTACTAAATTTTCCCTAACATCACTATATGTTTTTGCTCTTAAAAGAATTTCTAACTTTACTTCTTCTACACTATTTAATACAATTATAGAATTTAAACTAAAAAAAGCACTTATAGATAGCCTCTTTCTCACTTCAATCTCTTCTTCAATCATGGGTGGATTTTTCATCATATCTGCAACATTTTTATATGATTTATTTGTGATTTTATTGTATTTTTTTACTGATAAAAAAACAACTTCTTCACGGTTAAAATAGCCTATATCCTCTTCTATAAACTCTATTTTTCCTCGTGTAAAATTTCTTGAAAGTGTTGAATAAAACAGTATATAACTTGGAATTACTTTGCTTTTTCCTTTTCTAACTAATCCTTGTAAAAGTCTATAATTTAAAAATTTTTCTCTTTTTAACCTAAATTTTTCTCCATTTTCTTCACACGATATTACATTTTTATAAAGTTCTAACCTCTCTTCTATGGAAGAAGGTTGAATTTGATTGGTGATTGGTAAACTTAATTCATCTTTTAATCTATCTTGGTTTTGCCTTTGAATACTTAAAGCAAATAAACATCCACAATAATTTTGATGATAAAGCATATCTTGTTTTGCTAAAGCAAATTGCTCCTGCGTTCCCCCATTTATTCTAAAATCTGGAGTATCTACATGTAAAGAGTATTTTCCCTCTACATGTAAAGCATTTTGTTTTAACTGTTCTATTGATTTTTTTGGGCTCGTCAATAAAGTTGTTGTAATTTCTTTTATACCAAGTTTGACTGCTTTTTTTGCTGTTGCTTCTAAGCGATTATCAAAACAAACTGTGCATCTTTTACCCTTTTCTGGTTCATCTTCTAATCCTTTAACAGCTTCTAACCAACCCTCATAATCATACTTGCCTTCAATCAGCCTAATGTTAAGTTTATTACAACTTCTTTGCACATCAAGTAAACGAAGTTGATACTCACTGTAAGGATGGATATTTGGATCATAAAAAAATCCAATGAGCTCTTTTTTAGGATAAAGTTGCTGCAATTTTTGTAAAAAAAAGTGACTATCTACGGAACAGCAAATATGAACTAATATTTGAGTATTCATCTTAAAAATCCAAAGGACTTGAGAGATTTTTTTGATTTAACTCTCTTACAATATGAACATAAATCATAGTAGTTGCACTCTCTTTATGTCCTAAAAGCTTTTGTAAAGTCTTTACATCAATCCCACTTTGTACCATATGTGTTGCGTATGAGTGTCTTAGTGTGTTTGCTGAAACTTTATTATCTAAATTTGCTTTTATTGAAGCATCTTTTACATTTCGTCCAAAAGTTTTATCTGTTATACTTGGGCGAATCATAGTATTTGTATTTTTATCTAGAATTACTTTTTTCATAGGGAATAAAAACTGATCTTCAATCTCTCTACTTCCTTTATAAATATATCCATACCCTTGGTTTAAATCATCTCTATAGATTTTTTTTACTTCTTTTATATGTACACTTAAATCTTCAATAATTTTTTGAGGCAAGGGTACAATTCTTTGAGAAACAGAAACTTCACCTAGTTTAAAATTTAAATCTCTAATTTTGAGCTGTATGAGTTCACTCATTCGTAACCCACAACCATACATCAAAATTGCCATTAGTTTATAAACACCACTCATATAATAAAACAACTGTTTGAGCTCATCTTTTGTTAAAACTATTGGTTTATTATCTTCTCTTTTGATTCGTAAAGTTTTTAAATTTTGATTTTTCATAGGGATTTTAAAAACAGCTTCATATAAAAATATGATAGCATTGAGAGCTTGGTTTTGACTAGTGGGACTAAGATTTTTTTCTTTTTGTAAATGTCCTAAAAAATCTTCCACCTCTTTTTTACCCATATCAAGTGGATGTTTTTTTTGGTGAAAAAGAATATACTTTTTTATCCACCATCTATAATTTTTTTGAGTCTTTAAACTATATTTTTTTAATTCCATCTTCTCTTTAATTATATCTAAAAGCTTCTTTTTACTCAAAATAATCCTTATTTATCCATTTAAAAATGATAAATTCACTTTATTTCAAATTATATCATAAATTTATATATATTTATATTCTATTATCATATTTATTTTTGATATAAATTATAAAATACATTTTAATTCATAAAAAAAATAGTTAACCAAAAAAAGATAGTATAATGGTACATAATAAATACATGTTAAGGCTAAGCTCATGAAATACCTGAAAAGTTTTAAGTTTTGGATGATATCTGTTGTATTAATTTATACTACATTAGGATTTGTTTTTATACCTTGGTTTTTGACAAACAAAACATCTCCACTCATTAAAGAAAAGTTTGGAATCAACATAGATATAGGAAAAGCCAAATTCAATCCGTATACATTTGATTTGAATATTGAAGACATACTTCTTAAAGATTTAAATGAAAAGCCTGTACTTGAACTTAAAAAACTTCACCTTGATTATGTACTTTTAGGATTATTAGATAGTTCTTTTTTATTTAAATCACTAGATATTGATTCTCCTGTTATCTATACAAGTTTAAATAAAAAAGGTGAAATAAATTTACAAAATATACTGCCTTCTAGCCAAAGTAAAGAAAACAAATCTGAAACAGTACTAAAGTTACCAACTATAATACTTCAAAAACTAAACATAACGAATGGATATTTACACTTTAATGACTTTAGGAAAGAAAAACCATTTACATTAAAATTAGGTTCTTTTAATTTTCAAGCACATGATATAAGTACAAGAGAGGGTGACTTAAATGCCCATTTTTTTAAAACTCAAGTTGGTAAAAACGGGCAAATTTTTTGGGAAGGTGGAATGAGAATAAACCCTCTTTCTCTCTATGGAGAGATTAATATCACAAACCTTCAGCTTCCAGAACTCTATAAATATGTACTTAGTGATTTGGATGCAAAGCTCTCTAATGGAACATTAGATTTACTAGTACCTTACCAAGTTGATTTGTCTAAAAACTTAGAATTAACACTTAATGATGCTAAATTAAGTTTATCAAATATAATCATTAGTGATAAAAAAACAAACATAGATGCAATTAAATTACCTAAAATAAATCTCAGCGGCTTTCATCTAAAATGGCCAGA
>Ga0193951_1000137_pt1 | contig 33344 bp, 36 predicted proteins | sample BB_2_MG_FD_140370 | JGI IMG/M metagenome (GOLD analysis project Ga0193951, IMG submission 140370) | Microbial mat bacterial communities from the Broadkill River, Lewes, Delaware, United States - BB_2_MG | ecosystem: Environmental > Aquatic > Freshwater > River > Microbial mats | place: USA...
AGGCTAATCCTGTTTCATAATCGTTAAATGCGATGATATCATGAGGTGCTAACAAATGTGCTCCTTCAGGCACCTCAATCGTACCACTTCCACCTTTAGAATTCCCTACTCCATAAGGCGACTCCGAATAATCTAACGGAGGTGGAAACGCACTAATAATTTTTAAAGGTGCTCCCCAAAGTCCAGGAATCATATAAATCGTAAACGTTAACGTTAACAAACCAAGTAATAAGCGTCCTACTGAAATATGTTTTAAAGGTGAATCGTGTGGCAATTGAATTTTACCAAATAGATATAGAGAAAGCGCTCCAAAAATAGCAATCCAAATCGCGATAAATACTTCACGTTCTAAGAAGTGTAATTGTAATACTAAATCGGCTTGAGATAAGAATTTGAATGCTAATGCCAATTCTAAAAATCCTAAAACCACTTTTACCGTATTTAACCAACCACCAGATTTTGGTAATGAATTTAACCAACCAGGAAATGCTGCAAATAAGGCAAATGGTAATGCAATTGCAGATGAGAAACCCAACATTCCAATAACAGGAGCAATACCGCCTTTAGAAGCGGCTTCTACTAGAATTGTTCCTACAATTGGCCCTGTACAAGAAAAGGATACAATCGCTAAGGCTAATGCCATAAAGAAAATACCAACAAGCCCACCTCTATCAGCTTGCCTGTCGGCTTTGTTAGCCCATGAATTTGGCAATACAATTTCAAAAGCACCTAAAAAGGATATAGCAAAAACCACTAATAATATAAAGAAGATAAGATTAAACCAAACGTTTGTGGCTAAAGCATTAAGCGCTTGAGCTCCAAAAATAGCTGTTATTATGGTACCTAATAACACATAAATAACAATTATAGACAATCCATATATTATAGCGTTTCTGAAGCCTTTAACTTTAGATTGACTTTGTTTAATAAAGAAACTAACCGTCATTGGAATCATTGGAAACACACAAGGTGTCAATAAAGCCACGAATCCAGAGAAGAATGCAATAATAAAAATAGACCATAAACCTTTATTAGACTCCTCTTCGCTAGACGCTGAATTTTCATCAATATCCGAAGATGCTTTAACGGTTTTAGTTAAATCGAATTCTAAATCGACATACGTTGGAGCTGTACATTGTGTATCATTACAGGCCATAAAACCAACTTCTCCTGTAACAGTCGTAATTTCAGTATTTGAAACTTTGATTTTTTGCCTGAATTCAGCCTTATCCTTAAAGTATTTAATCGTCATATCGAAGACCTTGTCCATACTTTCTTGGCCTTTTTCCTCGATCGTAGAACCAATTAAGTCAATACCTTCCTTTAAAGTATAATCGAAACTTGTTGGTATTGGTCCTCCATCTTTAATATTTTGTGCATATAATTTCCAACCGTTAGCGATGTTAGCTGTTGATACTAGGATAAGTTCGGTGTCGTTTACTTTTTCAACTGAAGTACTCCATTTTACAGGCTCAATTATACCTGAAGTAGCTCCGGTTAAATCTAAAGCCTCTATTCCTTTTGAATCGTCTTCAGCCTCTTCAGTATCCTTTAAATTAAATTTAAGATCAATGTAACTTGGAGGTAGACACTTTTCGTCATCACAAACCATAAATTCCACTTCGCCTTCTACTATAGACAGTTCCTTATTCAGAACTTTAATACGTTGTGTAAACTCGGCTTTGTTTTCAAAAAACTTAATACGCATTTGAAAAACAGGATCATCTACTGTATGGCCTTCGTCTTCAGCCGTTTCACCAACTAACTCAAAATTGTCATTTTCTGTAAATGAAAAGCCCGTTGGAATTGGTCCACCTTCTGGTACGTTTTGAGAATATAAGTGCCATCCAGAATCAATAGTTGCTATAGACACTAGATTGTACTCTGTTTCTGAAATCTTTTCAACCCTAGTTTCCCATTTTACAGGATCGAAAACCTGAGAATTTATATTAAAAGAAAATAAAAATGCCAAGAGGCAAAACAGAAGTACTTTTTTAATATTCATGAACGACATGTTATGTTAATTTGCAAATGTAACTGATGTGTTTTTGTTAATACACTTACAGTCGTCTAATTTATAAAAATCTTAAGAATATTAGTGAAGGTTTAGGGGTATAAAAAAACCGAACACTAGGTTCGGTTGGTCTATTTATGATTTCACTTTCAGGTTGAGTTTTTCTGAGTGTTTCCATTTAGAAATACCGCCTTCTAAATCGTAAACCTTTTCAAAACCGGCTGCTTTTAGTTTCTTTGCACACTTAGCACTCCTACCACCAGATTTACAATATAACAATACTGGTCTGTCTTTGTCTAGTTTTAAAATGTCATCCTCAAAAGTCGGCGACATAAAATCTATATTCTGAGAATTGACGATATGGTTTTCGTTGTGCTCTTCTGGAGTTCTCACATCTACCAACTGCACGTCTTCTAGCTCTAATATAGAATTCATTTCCTCTGCAGTCACTAATTGAACCTCTCCATTATTCAAAGTTCTATTTAAACAGCTTGTACTGAAACCTGCCAGTACTATTAAGCAACATAGTGCAATTATTTTTCTCATAGTTTCTAATTTAATTAATCCATAAAGACTACCTCACCTTGCCATTCGCTAAAACCTCCTTCGAGATTATAAGCATTTTCAATATCTAATTGATTCATAATAGCACATGCTTGTCCGCTTCTATTTCCAGATCTACAATACACATAGTAGTTTTTAGATTTGTCTAATTTTTCTACTTCGTCAATAAAACCTTGTCCTTTAAAAATATCGATATGAATTGCATTAGGAATGATTCCTTGATCAACTTCATCTTGTGTTCTAACGTCTAAAACTACAGCATTCGTATCTGCCTCTAATTTTTTAGTCCATTCTTGTTGTGATAAATCAGCCATTTTCTGTGTTCTTAATTTTTAGCAAAATTAACATATCATTATGATATAGACGTAAAAAAATTAGATGTGTTACAAAACATCGTCATTATTTAACATTTATAATGGTTGGTTGCGCTATATATTTCAGTAAAAGACAACGCGTGTTAACACGTTATGATTTCCATATCGTCTCCCTTTAAATATTTAACGATAAAAGTTTAACAAAATATTAATTTTCAATTCTCATATTTCGCATACATTTGTACATACAACAATTGTACATGAAAGAGTTAAATAAGATTTTAAAAACTAAAGTAAATTTACCTTTACCACAAGCTACTGTAATACATCTATTTCACACCAACTCTTGGATGAAAGATGATTTATTAACAGCGCTTAAACCTTTTGATTTATCCATAGAGCAATTTAATGTCTTAAGAATTTTGCGAGGGCAGAACGGAAATGCCATCAACTTACAAGATATACAAGAGCGAATGGTAAGCAAAATGAGCAATACAACACGCTTAGTCGATAAACTGATTAAAAAAAAATTTGTAAAACGTACCATCTGTAAAACAAACAGGCGGAAAGTAGAAATTGTTATTACAAATCTCGGTTTAGAACACTTACAAAAGGTAGATCCTATAATAGAAAACACATCAACTGATATTACAAAAAACTTAACTCAAGAAGAGTTAATGCAATTAAACACCCTTTTAATAAAACTTAAAAACAAGTAATTATGAAAAACAGAAATTCAAAATTTGCTATGCTATTTATTTTAGCATTATCATTTATGTCCTTTACTGCATTAAAAAACAAAACCGTTAAAATTGAAGAGAGTTCTATCACCTGGAAAGGCTATAAAGTTGGTGGAGAACACACAGGTACTATTGATTTAAAAAGTGGTTCATTAATATTTAAGGGTAGAAAGTTAACCGGAGGTAATTTTATTATTGATATGACCTCTATTAACACCACGGATTTATCAGGTGACTATAAAGGCAAGTTAGATGGACATTTAAAATCAAATGATTTCTTTGGTGTAGAAAAATTCCCTACAGCAACTTTAAACATCACTTCAGCTACTGGCAAAGCTGGTGTTTATAACGTTAAAGCAGACATTACAATCAAAGGAATAACCGAAGCTATCGATTTTGTAATGACCGTGAATGATAATACTGCAACGGCCAACCTTAAAATAGATAGAACAAAACATAATATTACGTATCAATCACCTTCACTTTTAGAAACGCTAAAAGACAAAGCCATTTATGATGATTTTGATTTAAATGTAACTCTTAAGTTTTAAGTTGTGCTTAAATTAAAACACTAAATTTTACATTTGGATTCCTGTTTTCGTTAAATACACGTTAACAGGAGTCTTTTTTTTCTAAAGTGTTTGAAATCTTAAATTTGATGTTTATATTTGAAGCGCATTATGAATATAAATACAAATCATACTTGGTGGTGGAATTTCTCAAACTTACGTTCGTGAACCATCCCTTGGTATGTAATACTTATATAGAAAAGGCTTGTCATTCACGACAAGCCTTTTTTGATTTTATAGCATTACACTAAAATAGATTTCCATATTAACGAGAGATCCAATTGAATTTGACACAAAATGAAAACATTTAGTTTAAATACACATTACAAAAAAATATTAGCAGATACCATTACGCCTGTAAGTATTTATCTTAAGATAAGAGATAAATTTCCTAATAGTATATTATTAGAGAGTAGTGATTACCATGCCAACGACAACAATTTCTCCTATATATGTTGCAATCCTATCGCCTCTATAAAAGTAGAAGGAGATACGATTTTTCAAACCTACCCTGATGGAAGTTCTAAAAGTAACACTATCCATACCGTTGGTGTCATTGAAGAAATACACAAATTCACCCAACGTTTTAAAGTAGACACTAAACAAGATTTTAAGTTTATAAATAATGGCATATTTGGTTACACCTCTTACGATGCTGTAAAATATTTTGAAGACATAGAGGTTTCAAAAAAAGAGAATTCTATTACCATTCCCGAGATATATTACGCTGTTTATCAAAATATCATTGCTATAGATCATCAAAAAAATGAAGCCTACATTTTTGCGCATTGTTTCCATAGCGAGAATAATATAGACGAAGTATTACAATTAATTCAAACCAGACAATATGCATCGTACGATTTTAAATCTAAAGGAGCTATTGAATCGAACCTTACAGATGACGACTATAAAGCCCATGTAGAGCTCGCTAAAAAACATTGCGGTAGAGGAGATGTTTTTCAATTGGTATTGTCTAAGCGGTTTTCTCAAGAATTTAGTGGAGACGAATTTAATGTTTATAGAGCTTTAAGAAGTATTAACCCCTCCCCTTACCTCTTTTATTTCGATTACGGTAATTTTAAAATCTTTGGAAGTTCGCCAGAAGCACAATTAGTTGTTAGTGATAATAAAGCAGAAATTCATCCTATTGCAGGGACGTTTAAACGAAGCGGAAACGATTTAAAAGACGCCGAATTAGCTGAAGAATTAATTAATGATAAAAAAGAAAATAGCGAACATGTAATGCTTGTAGATTTGGCAAGAAATGACCTTAGCAGACATGGTAGCGACGTTAAAGTTGAAAATTATAGAGAAGTTCAATTCTTTTCACATGTTATTCATTTAGTGAGTAAGGTTACAGGAAAAATTCACGACAATACGGATACCATGCAGGTCGTAGCAGATACATTTCCTGCCGGAACTTTAAGTGGAGCCCCAAAACATAAAGCTATGCAACTCATTGAAAAATATGAAAAAACTAGTAGAGGGTATTATGGTGGTGCCATTGGCTTTATGGATTTTAACGGCAACTTTAATCATGCTATTATGATTAGAACATTTTTAAGTCAAAATCATAAGTTATTTTGGCAAGCAGGTGCAGGATTAGTCGCAAAATCTAATGCAGAAAGTGAATTGCAAGAAGTTTATAACAAGCTAGGTGCTTTAACAAAAGCGATTGAACAAGCTAAAGAGATTTAATTTAGCTGTCATTCCTGCATAAGCAGGAATCTATTAAAAAATTGAAGTGTAATTAAAAAGATTCCCATTTGCATGGGAAATTAAGATGAAAAAAATATTAGTCATAGACAATTACGACAGTTTTACATACAATCTTGTACATTATTTAGAAGATTTAGATTGTGAAGTCACCGTAAAAAGAAACGATAAACTCACCTTAGAAGAAGCCGATGATTTTGAGAAGATTGTATTATCTCCAGGACCCGGAATCCCTGACGAGGCTGGTTTATTAAAACAAATTATTAAAACCTATGCTCCCACTAAAAGCATTCTAGGAGTTTGCCTAGGCCAACAAGCCATTGGTGAGGTTTTTGGTGGCAGCTTAGAAAATTTAGATCATGTTTTTCATGGTGTGGCAACGCAAGTAAGTGTTTCTGTTGATGACGAGTCCCTTTTTAATGGACTTAATAAAACTTTTGAAGTTGGCAGATATCATTCTTGGGTGGTTAATACCAATTTACCAGATTGCTTAGAAGCCACGTCTTTTGACGACAACGGCCAAATTATGTCACTAAGACACAAGGTTTACGATGTTAAAGGTGTACAATATCACCCGGAATCGGTATTGACACCAGATGGAAAGCAAATTTTAAAAAACTGGGTAAATCAGTAAAAAAATGGCTATTGGCTGTTGTAAAAAACTCAAATTAAGAATAAAACAAAATAAACAGCAATAGAAAAAGAATAGAAATTACATTTAAAAAGATATGCCGTTGTACGGAACATTGATATGAAACAACTACTAAACAGACTAATCAATCAAGAAAGCATCTCAAGCGAAGAAGCCAAAAACGTATTGGTTAATATTTCAGCAGGTCAATATAATCAAAGTCAAATCGCATCATTTCTAACCGTTTACATGATGCGCAGCATCACTTTAGACGAACTCAGAGGCTTTAGAGATGCTTTATTAGAACTTTGTATTCCTGTAAATCTTGAAGATTATAATACTATTGATTTATGTGGAACAGGAGGCGATGGAAAAGATACATTTAACATATCAACCTTATCGTCCTTTGTTACGGCTGGTGCAGGTGTTCAGGTCACAAAACATGGCAATTACGGTGTGTCTTCTGCCTGCGGATCTTCAAATGTAATGGAATATTTGGGCATTAAATTCACTAATGATACCGACTTTTTAAAGCGAAGTATAGATGAAGCTGGAATATGTGTTTTACACGCTCCGTTATTTCATCCAGCAATGAAAAACGTAGCACCAATCCGAAAAGAATTAGGTGTAAAAACCTTTTTTAATATGCTAGGACCTATGGTAAATCCTGCGTTTCCAAAAAACCAGATGGTCGGTGTTTTTAATCTCGAATTATTAAGATTATACAGTTATTTATATCAAGAATCAGATAAAAACTATGCCATAGTGCATGCTTTAGATGGCTATGATGAAATTTCGTTAACAGGAAAAACAAAAGTGATTTCTAATACCTCAGAAACCTTATTTGAACCGCATGAATTAGGGGTCAATCAAATTCAACAATCTGAAATCTTTGGTGGAAATAGCGTAAAAATGGCTGCAGAAATTTTTAAAAGTGTTATTAACTATCAAGGTACAGAGGCACAACATCAAGTGGTTTGTGCTAATGCTGGATTGGCTATTGCAACCGCCAAACAAATTTCTCATAAAGAAGGGGTTGCTCTCGCAAAAGAATCCCTTATAAGCGGAAAAGCAAAACAGAGTTTAGACAAATTAATCGAAATAAGTAGATGAACATTTTAGATAAAATAGTATTAGATAAACGGAAAGAAGTTAATTTAAGAAAATCTCTAATTCCAATTACTCAATTAGAACAATCCATTCTATTTGAACGTCACACTATTTCTTTAGCGCAAAACTTAATAAATAGTAACTCCGGAATCATAGCTGAACACAAAAGACGTTCGCCATCTAAGTCGGTAATTAATCAAAATCTAAACGTTCAAGATGTTGCTTTAGGCTATGAAACGGCAGGTGTTTGTGGCATGTCGGTTTTAACCGATGTAAAATATTTTGGTGGAGCACTCGATGATTTGTTACTTGCTAGAGCCAGTTGTAGTTTACCACTATTAAGAAAGGAGTTTATTATAGACCCCTATCAAATTCTCGAAGCCAAAGCCTATGGAGCCGATGTAATTTTATTAATTGCAGCCATCTTAACTAAAGCAGAGATTAAGCAATTTTCTGAATTAGCCAAAAGTCTTAATCTCGATGTATTATTAGAAGTTCATAACGAAGAAGAATTACACAAATCTATTATGCCTTCTTTAGACATGATAGGCGTAAATAATAGAAATTTAAAAACCTTTGAGGTTAGTTTAGAAATTTCAAAACAATTAAGTCCGTTAATTCCTGATGACTTTGTAAAAGTGTCTGAAAGTGGTATCAGCTCTATTGAAGCTATAAAAGAATTACAACCATTTGAATTTAAAGGTTTCTTAATAGGTGAGAATTTTATGAAAACAGAAGATCCTGGAGAAAGTGCTGAGAAGTTTATAAAAGACCTAGTAAGTTTATAAAACCTAGTAGGTCTTAATTTAAAAATAAAAATAAGTCGAATGCGTGATTGAGATTCTCGCTTTCACAGAAATATATGAAACTAAAAATCTGCGGAATGAAATATAAGGATAATATAAAAGCTGTTGCCAATTTGCAACCCGACTATTTGGGCTTTATATTTTACGATAAATCTGCTAGAAATTTCGATTCAATAATTCCAAGTATTCCAACATCGATTAAAAAAGTAGGTGTCTTTGTAGATGAAAAACTAGAAACTGTAAAAGAGAAAATAGAAAAATATAATTTACAAGCCATTCAACTTCATGGACAAGAATCTCCTGAGTTTTGTGCAGCTATAAATTATGTAGAAATCATCAAGGTATTTAGCATTAAGGATGAATTTAATTTCAAAGTACTTAAACCCTATGAAGCGGTTTGCGACTACTATTTGTTTGATACGAAAGGAAAATTACCAGGAGGTAATGGTTACACCTTCAACTGGAATATTTTAGAGCAATACCCATCTACCAAACCTTATTTTTTAAGTGGTGGCATAGGAATTAACGAAATTGAAAACATTAAAGCGTTTAAACAAAGTCCAGCTTCAAAATATTGTTACGCAATTGACGTCAACAGTAAATTTGAAATAACACCTGGAATGAAGAATATTGAAGAAGTAGAAAAATTTATAACGCATCTGTCATTCCGTACCTGATGCGAAATCCACAATGAAAATCAAAAAATAATAGACTCCTGCCTTCGTAGGAAAGACAAAGGACTATGAAAAACACGTACAACATCAACGAAAAAGGCTACTACGGAGAATTTGGTGGTGCTTATATCCCAGAAATGCTCTATCCAAATGTAGAAGAATTGCGTCAAAATTATTTAAAAGTGATAGCAGAACCTGCTTTTCAGAAAGAATTTAATCAGCTTTTAAAAGATTATGTGGGTCGCCCTTCTCCTCTCTATTTTGCCAAACGGCTTTCCGAAAAATACAATACCAAGGTGTATTTAAAACGTGAAGATTTAAATCATACAGGAGCGCATAAAATCAACAATACGATTGGGCAAATATTAATGGCAAAACGTTTAGGTAAAAACAGAATTATTGCCGAAACTGGTGCAGGCCAACATGGTGTGGCAACGGCAACTGTTTGTGCCCTAACAGGTATTGATTGTGTAGTGTATATGGGAGAAATTGATATTGCACGTCAGGCACCAAATGTTGCAAGAATGAAAATGTTAGGCGCTAAAGTGGTCCCTGCAAAGTCTGGAAGTCGCACATTAAAAGATGCCACCAACGAAGCCATTCGCGATTGGATAAATAATCCTGTGGACACGCATTACATTATTGGTTCTGCAATTGGTCCTCATCCTTATCCAGATATGGTCACCCAATTTCAATCCATTATTTCCGAAGAAATAAAATGGCAACTCAAAGAAAAAGAAGGTCGGGAAAATCCAGATTACGTTGTAGCATGTATTGGTGGAGGCAGTAATGCTGCCGGAACCTATCATCATTTTTTAGATAATGAAGACGTTGGGATTATAGCCGTAGAAGCTGCCGGCAAAGGAATTCATTCTGGTGAAAGTGCTGCCACTTCAGTCTTAGGAAAAGAAGGCATTATACATGGTTGTAAAACCTTACTCATGCAAACCAAAGACGGCCAAATTACAGAACCCTACTCTATTTCGGCAGGCTTAGATTATCCAGGTGTTGGTCCTTTACATTCGCATTTATATAAAACAGGTCGTGGAGAGTTTTATTCAGCAACTGATGACGAAGCCATGCAGGCTGGATTAGAACTCACCAAGCTCGAAGGTATTATTCCTGCTATTGAAAGTTCGCATGCTTTAGCTATTTTTAAACACAAAACCTTTCAACCAGATGATGTTGTGGTGATTAGTTTATCTGGACGTGGAGATAAAGATTTACAGAATTATATCGATTATTTTAAGCTATAAATGAAGTTTCAATTATATTCTACATTAAATTAAAACATTTATATTTTATTTTTCATTAAAAACACCCCTAAAGTCCCCTCAAGGGGACAATTTTACTAATTAAGAATTTGCGATTTACCATTTGTCATTTGAAATTTTAAGCAATACCTTTACAGATACCAATAATATATAACTACAATATGTCCGAAACAGTTTTAGAACTCAGAGATGCTACGATTTATCAAGGTGACAGTATGGTGCTGTCTAAGGTAAATTTTGAAATGAAAAAAGGCGATTTCGTCTATCTGATTGGTAAAACAGGAAGCGGAAAAAGTAGTTTCATGAAAACCCTTTATGGTGATTTACAGTTAACCGAAGGAGAAGGTTCTGTGGTTGATTTTAACCTAAAAACCATGAAGGAAAAAGACATTCCATTTTTAAGACGAAAATTGGGTATTGTTTTTCAAGATTTTAAATTATTACCCGATAGAACTATTGTAGGAAATTTAGAATTTGTACTAAAAGCTACCGGCTGGAAAGAAAAAGACCGTATTAAAGACCGTATTGATGTTGTTTTAGATAAAGTAGCCATGAAAACCAAAGGCTTTAAATATCCTCATGAGCTTTCTGGTGGAGAACAGCAACGTATTGCTATTGCACGTGCTTTATTAAATGATCCCGAACTTATTTTAGCCGATGAGCCTACCGGAAATTTAGATCCTCAAACCAGTATTGAAGTCATGGAAGTATTACAAGATATCAATAAAAATGGCAATACCATTTTAATGGCCACGCACGATTATGCCTTGCTTCTAAAATACCCTAGTAAAACGCTAAAATGTGATGAGAATAAGGTTTTTGAGGTGGTGCAACGTAAGAGTTAAACACAATGTACAAACGTGTAAAAAGAGTTGCAAAACAAATTCTTCCTCAACAACTTTTGGAAAAGAATGAATTCTTTTTCAGAAAACTCATCAGTTTAAAATATAAAGGAAATAATTTTCAATGTAATATCTGTAATTTTAACTTAGACCGTTTTGTCACGTTAGACGATAACGATTTATTATGTCCCAGATGTGGTAGTAGAAGTCGCACAAGACGATTGTATAACGAATTAAACAAGAGGACAATTTTAAAAGGAAACGTTTTACACTTTTCGCCTCCTCGTATGCTGTCTGAACAACTCAAAAAACTAGACCTAATAAATTATTACAGTTCTGATTTTGAAAATGAATTTATCGCAGACTATCATTATGACATTACAGCAATAGCATGCGAATCTGATTTTTTTGATGTAATTATTTGCTATCATGTTTTAGAGCATATTGAAGCGGACACCAAAGCGATGTCTGAATTATATCGGGTTTTAAAACCTAATGGTACATGTTTTATTCAAACTCCCTTTAAAGATGGAGATATTTATGAAGATGCTAGTTTTACAACGAAAGTAGCTCGAAAAATGGCATTTGGTCAAGACGATCACGTAAGAATATATTCTGTTGAAGGTTTGAAAAATCGATTAAAAGATACTGGTTTTAAGGTTGACATTAAGACATTTAGTGCGTCTTCAAAAGATGTTAATGGACTACAACCAGAAACCATAATACTTGTAAAAAAATAAGTCTAAATACGTTCAAATAATTTATGCTTTCTGTATTAATTCCCGTTTATAATTATAACATATCAGGACTTGTTTCTGAGGTACATAAGCAGTTAATTACATCAGATATTCCTTTTGAAATTCTTTGCTACGACGACTGTTCTAGCAATGTATCTTTACAAGATTTTAATAAAACTATAAATACACTATCCCATTCTGAGTATCATATTCTTCCTAAGAATATTGGACGAAGTGCTATTAGAAATAAGTTAGCTAACGATGCCAAATACGACTGGTGTCTTTTTCTAGATGCGGATGTTATGCCTAAGGCCTCTAATTTTATTAGTACCTATCTTAATGCTATTTCTAAACAATCTGAGGTGATATATGGTGGTATTTTATACCAAGAAGAACGGGTTGATGACTCTAGAGTCTTACGCTGGGTTTACGGTAACAAAAGAGAAGCTCTATCTGCTAAAGCACGTAATAAAAACATCTACTTAAGCTTTTTAACCTTGAATTTCTTAATACATAAACAGGTTTTTAATAGCGTTCAATTTAATGAAGACATCCCTAACTTACGACATGAGGACACTCTGTTTTCGTATCATTTAAAAACATCACATATTAATATTGAACATATAGAAAATCCTACATATCATCTTGGCCTCGAAGACAGTAAAACATTTTTAAAGAAATCCTTAGATTCTGTTAAAGCAATAGATTTATTTATAAAGCAAGATTTACTACCCACTGATTATACTCGAATTACAAAACTTTACTCTCAAATAAAAAATAGTTCTATTTCAAAATTATTAGCATTTATTTATCGTAAATACAACCGTACATTTAAGAAGAATCTGCTAAGTAAAAAACCTTCACTTTTAATATTCGACTTGTACAGATTAGGTTATTATTGCACTATAAACTCAAAACACTAATGCCTTTTTTCTCTGTAATCATATCCGTTTATAATAAAGAACAGCACATTGCTCAGACTATTGAGAGTGTTTTAAATCAAACCTTTAAGGATTTTGAAATTATAATCGTAAACGATGGTTCTACAGATAAAAGTGAAGCCATTATAAATCGTTTTAAAGACCATCGCATAAAATTACTTTCAATACGCAATCAAGGTGCTTCTAATGCCCGAAACACAGGGATCAAAGAAGCGGTATCTGACTATATTGCACTTTTAGATGGAGATGACACTTGGCAAGTATCATACTTGCAATACATGTTTGATGCTATCCGTAAATTCCCTAATAGTAGTGTATTCTCCGCCGCTATTGCTCAAAAATACGATGAAAAAATCGTACCTGTATCGTATGCTTTTAAACAACTGGAACGCTTTAAAACTCATAACTTTTTTGAAGCTAGTGAAAAATACGCTGTGATAACGAGTTCTAGTGTTGTATTTAAAACATCTATTTTAGAAAAAACCGGACTTTTTGAAACATCGATTATATCTGGGCAAGATACCGATTTATGGATTCGATTTGGTATGCACTATAACGTGGTCTTTATAAATAAGGTTTTAGTATATTATATTTTTAATTCTACTAGTTTATCTAACACCACTTTTGATGCGGGCAAAAAACCTAAATTTGATAAATACTATGACGAAGAACAGTCCAACATTGCATTAAAAAAGTTCTTGGATAGAAACAGGTATTCTATGGCTATTCTTAGTAAAGTACAAGGCGACAAAAAGCATTTTAATCATTATACTTCACATTTAGATGCTTCCAATTTAAGTTTTAAACAGAACGCCTTATTAAACAGTCCGAAATGGTTATTAAAGCTACTCATTAAAATAAAATCAATGAAAGGTGAAAAAGTATATTACCCTAATAACTGAGATTTAAAATCGTTATAATCACGGATATATTCATCTTCATTATAAGTTGTAGATGCTAAAACCAAACACACCGCACCCGAAGAAAAATTTTCTATTTCTCTCCATATATATGTTGGAATACATAAGCCTTGATTGGGTTTATTAAGCATAATACGCTTTTTAGTCTTTCCATCATCTATAATGACTTCAAAACTACCACTTAAGGCGATTATAACGGAATGTTGTTCCTTATGAGCATGTCCTCCTCTATAACTATCATTAGGTACATCATATAAATAATAGACACGATTAATCGCAAAAGGGATGGTGTTTTTTTCTATAACCGCTAAAAAACCACGTTCGTCATGAACTTTAGGAATGTCAATTATTTTTACATCGTTTATGGAATGCATATGATAGTATTAATTTAAAATGGATTGCCATTGTTTTACAATTTCGACTTCAGAAAATTGCGCAACGCTAGCTTTAGAATTCTGCTTACATTGTAAATATAAATCTTTATCTACAAAAAGTTTCGTCATAGCTTTAGCCAATGCCTCAGGATTATGATTTTCTACTAACATTCCATTAAATTCATGATTTATTATTTCATCTGGTCCAGATTTACAATCTACAGAAATAACAGGAGTACCAAGAGCAAGAGATTCTAAAATAGATCTTGGAAACCCTTCATAACGACTTGTTAAAACGGTGAACAAGGCAGATTTTACAAATCCTGAAGGATTTGGATTATACCCTAAAAATTCTACATTAGAGTCTAATTTTAGAGTTTCTACTTGATTTTTTAATTTTTCCAAATCTTTTCCTTCACCTAAGATTTTTAGGTTTACGTGATGTTTAGGCAATTCAGATTTTGAATAAGCTTCAATTAACAATGAAATATTTTTCACCTCATCATCTAAGCGACCAAAAAATAAGATATAATTTTTCTGTTTTTCAGATTTGGTACAATGCTCTTCAAAGATGATAGGATTGTAAATAGAGGTCACATTTTTGAATTTGTAAACGGTTTTTACATGTTCTGCAATGGCTTTAGAAACTCCCACAATTTTATAAGCATTGGCATATAACAATCGACCGAAAAATCGATTCGGGTTTATATAATTAGCCGTTTTATAGCTTCGAATGCAATAAATCGTTTTTTTAGGGTTAAAAATAAATTGAGAGATTAAATATTCTTTTACAAAACCAATTCGGGTTCTATTGTCTATAATATAATCAAAATTATGAGTTTTTAAATAGGCTTTCAATATTCGTAAGCGTTGCCATCTTCCATAAGAAGTGTCATTTAAATCTTTAAATTCTCCTAAATTGAGTAATTCTCCTTTAAAAGGAAATTCAATATCGTTTAGTACACTCACAACATGGACATCATAACCATTATTATAAAGCATCTGAGATAATAAGCCTGAAGAGCGCTCTGCTCCACCTTTTCCTAAGGAGGACACCACAATACAGATCTTTTTCTTATTAGCTTTTAGCATTAACGATTATCTTTGAAACAAATGTAATGATACATCTATATTTCAAGGCTATTCTAACTAGATTATTCTTGAAATGTTCCATAACTTTGATTACAGTAATTAAAATCCACACATGAGAGTTTTATTGGTTGGCGAATACAATAGGTCACATAGATATTTAAAAGAAGGGCTGCAAAATTTAGGACATGAAGCCATTGTTGTTGGCATGTGCGATGGTTTTAAAAAAGTGGATGTTGACATAGAAATAAATCAAAAATTTAGAAAAGGTGCATTACAAAAAGTGAGGTCTTTAATTACCCGTTTGTTTAAAATAGATTTGCATTTTATTCACGTCAAGAAACAACTCTTAAAGCATAAAAAGCAACTAGAAAACTATGATGTTGTACAATTCATAAATGAATCTTCTTTTCTCTGCAATGCTAAAGATGAACAAAACATCTTTGATTTGATAAGCGATTGGAATAAGAAAGTATTTATCCTATCCTGCGGTACAGATTACCCGAGTGTAAAATTTTCGTTTGATAAAAAATTCAGATACTCCATACATACTCCTTATTTTGAAGGCCGTGTAAAACCAACAGATTTCTCATTAGGACTAAAGTATTTATCACCTGAATTTGTAAAATTACACCATCATATTTACAATAAAATTGAAGGTGTTATTAGTTCTGACCTCGATTATTACATTCCTTTAAAAAAACATAAAAAACATTTAGGAATGATTCCTCATGTTATAAATGTAGATAGTATACCTTATCAGCAACCTAATATAGAAGAAAAAATAACTATTTTTCATGGTATAAACAGATCAAACTATTACAAAAAAGGAAATGACATTTTTGATGCTGCATTAGATATAATTGAAAGTAAATACAAAGCAGAAGTCAATATAATCAAGGTCGAAAACTTACCTTACACCGAATATATTAAAGCTTTTGACACTGCCCATATCTTATTAGATCAAGTCTATGCTTATGACCAAGGCTACAATGCGTTAGAAGCTATGGCAAAAGGTAAAGTAGTGTTTACAGGTGCCGAAAAAGAATGGGAAGACTACTACAATGTAACACCGAATACTATTGTTATAAATGCATTACCTGATGCAAAGGATATTGCCTCTAAACTAGAATGGCTGATTGAAAGCCCTGAAAAAATAATTGAAATATCTAAAAATGCACGTCAATTTGTAAAAACGCATCATAACCATATTGATAGTGCACAATCATTTTTAGAAAAATGGTCTTAATTTTTTTGTTTCGGAAAACGAAGTTCTAAAGAAACTCTAGTAATATCTTCATTTTCATTTACAGCAGCACCATGTATTAAAAAAGGAGAAAATAATAAGGCTTCACCTTCCTTAGGGTTTGGTCTTGTCATCTTAATGATTCCAGATTTTGTTTCTAAAATACAAGGCACATAATAAATATTACCGTTAATTTTTGCTCCCTTACTTTCGGTTCTTAAAATGTCATTTTCTGGTATAAGGTGACTTTTTGCTACGACTGGTAAAGACGATTTTTCATTACAACCTGCAATAGGCAGCCAAACGTTTATAATATCTTCCCAATAACTCAAGTAACCATCTCTGTGCGGTGGGTTTATATCCAAAGACTTGGGTCTACTTATCCGTATTTGAATATGTGATTTTTTTAATTCTTCTACATAAGAGGTTAATTTGTAACCCAAAATGTCTCCAAATCGCTTTGCTAATAAGTCTATATCAAAATCAAAATCTGAAGTTTCAAGATTACGAGTTATAGAAATTACCTGATTATGCAATGCATCCGTAGTTACAAATTTATGGTAATCCTTTAAGTCAAAGGTTTTAGGATCTACAGTGACGTTATTAGTCTTTAAAGCATCAATTATAATATGTTTTACAGATTCTTGAAGGTTTAAAAATTCCTGATTTTCAAATGCTTTAACGGTATTAAAACCCTCATTTTCCCAAGGCACTTTAGATAAAACATTATCTTTCTGTGGATAAAGTAATACCGATTTTCCCCAAAAAAAATCACCTTCAACCTCAAATTTAAAAGGTTTATTATCAATGAATATTTTACATATTTTTTTCATCAGTTGCTTTATTTTTTTGATTACTGAAATATATTTTAATCACAAAACATACCATTATAAAATAAAGAATATATCTCACAAAATGAGCAATTACAATCCCTTCTGTACCATAATATTGAATAAACACTTTCGATAGTACAAAAAACAATGCTAAAGAAGCTATTTCAGTAATTACAAAACTTTTCACCAAACGTTTAGCTAAAAACTGATGCGATAATACTAATGCACCTAACCTTATAAAATCGCCTAATAGCTGCCATTTAAATAAAGGTTCCAATCCTGTAAAATCTGGATAAATGAACTGTATAATATAATCTCTTAATACATAAACGAGTAGCATCCCTAAACCAAAAATGGGCAAAATCGTTTTATAGATATTGAAGACTTCATTCTTAAATTCATACTTACTGTGAATGCTAGCAAACTTTGGCAGCACATAGAGCGTAAACAAACCTGTAGCAAATACCATATAATTTTTAGATATAAACGTAATGGCTGTCCAGTAACCCGCTTCATTAATATTGATCTCATCTGCGACTAAAGTTCTAATATTCAACTCAATATAATTCAATAAAAATGTAGAAATAAAAGACATCAATGTAAATGCTAGTAATTTATTTTTATAGAAAAGTTGAAAACCAAGCGACTTAAACTTTACATACGTTTTTAAGGTTTTACCAAATACAAACCCTAAAACGATTAACTGAATTACAGGTGCGAAGGCAATAGCAATAATAACGCCTTTTAATTCAGACGTAAATAATCCAATAACCAACGCTACTGTAGCTAGCAGATAGCTAATAAGTTCAATTTTAGCGTATTTTTTGTAATCAGACAAACCACTAACCACAGCATTAGCGACACGACTTATTGCTATAAATGGAGCAATTACAGCTAATAACTGAAAAATATAAATATAAGTCTTTGAATTAAAGAGGTATTCAGACAAGTGGCTCGCTCCAAAAAACAATACAATAGCAGAAACGAGTGAACCAATTAAAGTAAAAGTGGTTACGGTTGAAAACACTTTAGAGAGTTCAGGCTGATTGGTTTTAAATTCTGCTACATATTTTACAACTCCGTTAAATGTACCTAAAGTAGTCGTACTGGTAAGCATGGCCAAAACGTTTCTCACTTGACCAATACTAGCATAACCAGCCTCACCAACGGTAACTGCAAGTAGGCGTTGTATACCAGCGGATACCAGTAACCGAATAGTGATTACAACGGCATTAAGCGAGGTAATTTTAAGCACAATATTACTGCTAATAAACTTAGGAAATTTCACGTGTTTGCTTTTAAAATTCGTCTACGCCATCTTCGTTAATAACACCAAACAACGAACTGCTAAATAGCAATATGATGATACCAAAGTACATAAAATAACTTAGACAATGGCCCATCACAGCACCTTGTAATCCAAATTCATCAATAAGATATATACTCGAAATGTACATCATTATGAATAGAAATATTTCTAAAATTAAAAAATGTGCAAACATCTTTTTTGCTAAAAATTGATATACAATCACCATAGAAAGCACACGTGCTATATCTCCCAAAATTTGATAGCCAAATAGATCTTCAACTGGTCTAAAATCTTCAGTAAACAATAGATTAATAATTAAAGACCTGCTGAGATAAATAATTAATAATATAACTAAAAACGGAGGCATTATCGTTTTATAAAAGCTAAAGGCTTCTTTTCTAAAGGCTTGTTTAGAATTTATTTCCGCAAAACGAGGTAAGATATATAGCGCCATCAACGAGTTAAAAAACATTAAATAGTAATCTGAAACCCGTGTCATGGCTGTCCAGTAACCGGCTGCTTTAATACCAATTTCTTCAATTAAATAGTTCCTAACAATAATCGTTACAATAGGTATGGCGATAGCACTTACTAATGCCATAATCATATAAGGACTCAATTTATCAATAACAGACCAACTGACTTGAGTTATTTTAATTGAAGACACTAAACTTCGTCTAAATGCTATGCCGACAATAGTAATTAGTAAGCTAAGTGCAGGTGTAATAACAATAGCTTGTAGTGCACCATCGATATTCTCTTGATATATTAAAAGTAACGTTACTAAAAGTCCTAAAATTTGTCCTAAAATATTTATAATCAATAAATATTTATGCTTTGAGAATCCATTCATTATGGAAAACGCAAACATATTTAAGGCATAAAAAGGCAAAACAATCGCTAGTATTTTAATTATATAAGTATAGCGATAACTCGATGAGAAAATAATATCGTTAATAAACGCTGCGTTATAATAACATAGAAAGGCTAAAAGAACAGAAGAGAAAAAACCAAAGTAAAAAACTGTAGATAACAGTTTGGTAAGTTTAAGAACATCGTCTTTACATTGACTTATTAACGATACAACACCTTTATAAAGACCTGATATAGATAAGGATTGTAATGCACTCATAAAATTTCGTAAGTTCCCGATAAGCGCCATACCAGGTGGACCAATATAAATAGCAATAAACTTAGAGACCAATATACCAGTGATTATTCTAAGACTAAGATTCGCTAAATTGAGATTAGCAGCCTTAACTAAAACTTCGTTATTAATATATTGAATAAGTTTTTTCAATTAATAGGTATTTAGTACATCTATTACCGTTTGAATCTCTAAATCACTCATTACAGGACTCATTGGCAAACTTATAACTCTTTTATGAATCTTTTCTGTTATAGGAAGTTTAAAATGTGAAAATGCTTTTAAGGCTTCCTGTTGATGTGGAGGAATAGGATAATGTATTAACCATTCTACCTTGTTTCTATTTAAGTATGCTGTGAAATCCGCTCTATTTTCAACTTCGACCACAAAAGCGTAAAACACGTGATTCTTAGAACCATCATAGAAAGGTAACTTTAATTTTGAATTGTTAACATCTTTCAAGTATTGTTTTGCTATGTCTTGCCGTATTTGATTATCGATATCTAACGATTTTAATTTAAGGCTCAAAAATGCTGCCTGCATGTCATCTAAACGACTATTGTATCCGATCGTTTTATTAGTGTACTTTTCTTGGCTTCCGTAGTTGCGTAACAGTTTTATAACCTCATATAATTCTGAGTCGCTAGTAGTAACCGCACCACCATCTCCTAATGCTCCTAAGTTTTTAGTAGGATAAAAACTAAAGGCTGCGGCATGAGATAAGTTTCCCGCTTTTAGGTTATTTAAATTTGAAATTGCCCCATGTGCCTGCGCAGCATCTTCTATTAACAACAAATTAAAATCTTTAGCTATTTTTTGAAAACTAATAATATCTGCTAGTTGCCCATACAAATGCACCATTATTACAGCTTTGGCTTCTACAAAAATAGCTTTATCTGTATGTACTGAAATGGTATATGTATCTGGATCTGGCTCTACCAAAACAGGAACCAACTCTGCATGCAACACTGATAAAATTGTTGCAATAAATGTATTTGCAGGCACCACTACTTTGTCTCCTTTATTAAGTTTTCCAAGAGCGACATAGCCCTTTAAAATTAAAGTTAAAGCATCTAGACCATTACCTGTACCAACGCAAAAATCTGTACCGCAATAGGTTGCAAACTCATTTTCAAAATTGGTAACATTGGGACCTAAAATAAAATGTGCATCCTCTAAAGAATTACGAAAAGAGGCTTCTAGCGCATCGTGAAACCGATTATTGATTTTATGTAGGTCTAAGAATTTAATCATCAATATAAACTTGTATAAACACTTTTCACATGGCTATCCATCAGAAATCGTATAAACCTGTGAAATATAAAACAACAATTATTTAAAATAAAACTTTAAGTCGTTATATTTCAATAAGATTTAAACTATAGCTTATTCAATAGAACTAAAACAACTTAAAATAGAGACCGTAAATTATCACTTTATGTTTTTGAAATATGCAAATCTTTATAAATACTGGTATTCACAGTATAGATGTTTGCTGTAAAACTTCTAGCTCCACAACTTTCTTTCCAAAAAATAAGACCTTCATTTATTTTACTTCCATTGTCTTCACTAGAAATATTAAAATCAAAATAACGCTTATCGTCACACATTTTATTAATGATGAAATCGTAAGCGAGATCTAAGCTACCATAAGTGTTTTTATCCAAGTTACCAGATACATACTGAGGATGTACCGTTGTTTCAGTTAAAAATACGGTTGTTCCTGCCACAACTTTTCCATCCTTATAAATATTAACTTGTTTAATATTCTCTGGAAAGCGAGATGCTAATAGCTCTATTTCTTCTAAAGAATGGACCGGTTTAACACCGTGTTTGTTTTCTAAATTAGGAATTAATACCTCTTTCCAAAAATCTTTAAAATTGGTATCTACTTTTAGTTCAAGACCAGAGCGCAACGCTTTATTAATCCCTTCTCTTCTGTTTTTTTGAAAGCGTAATTTATGTGTATAATCAATAACCATTAACACGTCCTTTTTTACTAACTGAGCATTAGCTTTATACAGAAAATAATCTAATTCGTCTGATGGCATTCTATTATAAAATGTAGGAATCACTTTTACCTCGAGCTCTTTTATCCCTTCAGACTCATAAAATTGGAGCATGGCTTTAAATGCTTCAAAAGCATAGAAGAATTTTGATTTATCTTGAAGTACAAAACTACCATAAGTAAGTCCTTGGTGAGAGATCACCTTATCGCCTACAACATTTGCTGGCAACACTGCATAAAGCTTATCTTCTTTATAAATCATTACAGAGCAATCTTCAAAACGATCACTATGATAATCCATAAAATCGCGCCGAAACAAAAAAGTGGCATTTTTTGCGGTTTTTACAAATGTGTCCCACTCCGATTGTAAATTAGAGTTATATTTTGTTACTGAGAAAATAATGCTTTCAATTTAGTTGGACTCCAAAGTAACTAAAAAACTATGAGTTTAGATTATTTATACAGTGTAATTATTAAAGAAATGCAGCTGTCACTTCCTAATCGGCAAAACTTAGAAATGGAATGGGTAGTCTGAAAATAAAAAAAGAGAAACACTTTTCAGTATTCCTCTTTTCTCAATCTATATTTTTAACAATATCTATTACAAATTCTTATTACGCTTACGATCTACTTCTTTCAAATAGATTTTACGTAATCTTAAGTGATTAGGAGTAACCTCAACATACTCATCTTTCTGAATATATTCTAAAGCTTCTTCTAAAGAAAACTTAATTGCTGGTACAATCTTAGCTTTATCATCTGCACCAGAAGAACGTACGTTACTTAACTTTTTAGTCTTTGTTACATTTACAGTCATATCATCTTGACGTGAGTTTTCTCCAATAACCTGCCCCTCGTAAATATCTTCACCTGGATCTACAAAAAACTTACCTCTATCTTGTAGCTTATCAATAGAATAAGGAATGGCTTGTCCGTTTTCCATAGATACTAATGATCCATTTTGACGTTCTGGAATACCACCTTTTAATGGCTTGTAATCCGTAAAACGGTGCGCCATAATAGCCTCACCTGCCGTTGCTGTTAATAATTGATTACGCAAACCAATAATACCACGAGATGGTACAATAAATTCACAAACCATACGATCACCTTTAGCTTCCATACTAATCATTTCACCTTTACGCATCGTCACCATTTCAATGGCTTTACCTGAAACATTTTCTGGTAAATCGATAGTTAATTCTTCAAAAGGCTCACATTTTACACCATCAACTTCTTTGATGATTACTTGTGGCTGACCAATTTGAAGTTCATAACCTTCACGACGCATCGTTTCGATTAAAACCGATAAGTGTAATACACCACGACCAAAAACCATAAATTTATCTGCACTATCAGTTTCTTCAACACGTAATGCTAAATTCTTTTCTAGCTCCTTAGTTAAACGGTCTTTAATATGACGAGACGTTACAAATTTTCCGTCTTTTCCAAAGAAAGGCGAATCGTTAATAGTAAATAACATACTCATTGTTGGCTCATCAATAGCGATGGTTTTTAAACCTTCAGGGTTTTCAAAATCAGCAACAGTATCACCAATCTCAAAACCTTCTAAACCTACAATAGCACAAATATCTCCTGTTTGTACTTCGTCTACTTTTAAACGTCCTACACCTTCAAACGTATGTAGTTCTTTAATCTTACTCTTTACAATAGAACCGTCTCTTTTTACTAAAGAAATTTGTTGGTTCACTTTTAAACTACCTCTTGTTAAACGCCCAATTGCAATTCGTCCTGTAAAAGAAGAAAAGTCTAAAGAGGTAATTAACATCTGTGTGTTACCTTCTTCAAATTTCGGTTCAGGAATATGCTCAATAACCATATCCAATAAAGGCTCTATATTTTCTGTTTCGTTTTTCCAGTCGTCACTCATCCAGTTGTTCTTTGCAGAACCGTAAACCGTTGGAAAATCTAACTGCCACTCTTCAGCACCAAGTTCAAACATTAAGTCAAAAACTTTTTCGTGCACCTCATCTGGTGTACAGTTTTCCTTATCTACTTTATTAACAACCACACATGGTTTTAATCCTAAGTCGATAGCTTTTTGTAACACAAAACGTGTTTGAGGCATTGGTCCTTCAAAAGCATCTACTAAAAGTAAAACACCATCAGCCATGTTTAATACACGCTCTACTTCTCCACCAAAATCGGCGTGACCAGGAGTATCAATAACATTAATTTTAGTGTCTTTGTAAATAACAGAAACGTTTTTTGAGGTAATTGTAATTCCTCTTTCACGCTCTAGATCATTATTATCTAAAATAAGATCTCCTGTGTTTTCGTTTTCACGAAACAATTGACAATGGTACATAATCTTATCTACCAATGTCGTTTTACCGTGATCGACGTGTGCAATAATTGCAATATTTTTAATCTTAGCCATAACTGATGCTGATTTTTAAGCGTGCAAATGTACGGTTAATTCTTCTTTTTTCGTTAATTAAATGTTATAATTTCAATATCAAGTAATTTGAACTCGTATCTTACGTTAAAATATTGATTAACAGATATAGCCTACCCTACACCACAATCGCTAAAAAGGCTATTACAACTGCGCTTTTGCAGATTGATCTGAACCTTTAAATTTAACAGATGAATACGCTTCGCAAATACACAAAATTTATTCCTTACCTCTACTTTCTGTCGGTAATTATGTATTGGTTTACAACAGTTAATGCCACCGAAGGTGTTTCTGCTTATCCTATATTATTATTTAGTATTCCGTTTATTTGGCAACTTGTAAAACCAAGTAGAAAATTAAATTTTTCATTAGGTATTATATTTGTCTGCTTGTCTTCGTATCTCATCTTAGCTTATGTATTCGATTTACTACACATTATTCATTGGTCTAAAACATCTCGAAAAATTCTATTTTACGGCGGACTCTTAGTAGTTGGCAATTTTGTAATGTCACTTTGGATAGTTAGAAATAGCATTAAGAAGGTGTTCTAATTTAAATAAAATAGTACTAGTAAACATTGATAATCCTTCCTATATTTACAGCTTAACATTTTAAGTCTAAAGCATTGAAACTATTTCCCATTTTTAGTTGGAGAAAACTAAAACAATTTTTAAGCATAGTAGTACTTTTAACTTTATTTGCTTGTCCTACCGATGATGAGTGCACAAAAACAATTACGATTCCACAAACGTATTTCGTCGGCAATCAAAGCTATACTCAAGAAATCACTCAAGAAATTCCATGTGACCAACAAGAGCCTACGGAGCCAGGAGAAATTATAGAACCTCCTGTTTTAGAAAATTTTACTTATCAAATACTAAGTTTCAATTATGAGCCTTACACCGATAATAACACAACCCTAGTTCAGTATGAAATTCAACTTAATAATCATAATGATTTTGCAGTAACTGGGATTCCATATTTGACCAGAATTGATGGTGATTTTGAAGTATCTGGACCGATTTCAACTGATGCGAGTGAACCCTGTTATGAAATTGCAGCGAATTCTAGTTGCGTATTATCTTTTAATCAAGAATATACGATAGACCCAAACATTCCTCCATCATCTACGTATCAAATTGTTAATGTAGAATATGTTGTAACAAACTAAAATTTCAGCTTTAAATCTTGTGACTATTTGACCCACAAAAGTTATGGTTATATAGTATATTTGCACACTAATCATACTCATAAATACCGTTATGGATTTAACATATATACCTAAAATAAAACACACTAATTCTAACAACTTTTTTTTACTCTGTGGCCCTTGTGCTATAGAAGGTGAAGATATGGCCTTACGTATTGCTGAAAACGTTGTAAAAATTACGGATAAACTCAAAATTCCTTACGTCTTTAAAGGCAGTTTTAAAAAAGCAAACCGTAGTAGAATTGATAGTTTTACAGGAATTGGCAACGAAAAAGCTTTAAAAATTCTTAGAAAAGTATCCGAGACTTTTGATGTCCCTACAGTAACTGATATTCACGAAGCGTCAGATGCTGCTATGGCTGCAGAATATGTAGATGTGTTACAAATTCCGGCATTTTTAGTTAGACAAACCGACTTGGTAGTTGCGGCTGCTGAAACCGGTAAAGTCGTAAACCTAAAAAAAGGACAATTTATGAGTCCTGAAGCAATGAAACATGCGGTTCAAAAAGTAAAAGACGCTGGCAATAATAACGCATGGATTACAGATAGAGGCACCATGTTTGGGTATCAAGATATGATTGTTGATTTTAGAGGTATCCCAACCATGCGCCAATATGCACCAACCGTTCTAGATGTTACACATTCACTTCAGCAACCTAATCAGAGTATTGGTGTCACTGGTGGAAGACCAGATATGATTGAAACTATAGCTAGAGCAGGAGTCGTTAATAATGTAGATGGTTTGTTTATAGAAACTCATTTTGATCCTGCAAATGCAAAAAGTGATGGTGCTAATATGTTGCATTTAGACAACCTAGAAGGATTGTTAAGTAACTTAGTGGCTATTAGAAAAACTGTAAATAGCCTATAAGACAATTTGAAAAAGACGGTAGAAATAAGATCAGCAACACAAGAGGATATTCCAGAAATTACAGCACTTTTTAGGGCGACAATTCCCCAAGCGACTTCTAAGTATTTTTCCGAAAAACAGATGAATGTTTGGGCTTCTGAAGCAGATGACATAGAAGCTTGGGAAAAACGCATTAAAAAACTCTATTTTATTGTGGCCCAAATTGACACAACTATTGCTGGTTTTGCCTATATTAAAAATGGTAATTTTATAGAAGGACTATACGTTCATAAGGACTATAAACGCCAAGGTATCGGATCTAAGTTACTACGTATAATGGAGTCGCAAGCAATGATGAATGATTATGACGTTATAAAATCTAATATCAATAAAACAGCCGTACCGTTTTTTGACAATAGGTATTTTGAAGTCATCAAAAAACACAAGAAGAATTATAAAGGTGTTATCTTTGAAAACTATTTAGTTGAGAAAGATTTGTAGCACTTTAGTGTTTCTACAACTCATTGTATACAATAAACTGTGAGGCAAAATTCGTTTTACTTTTTAAAAGCTTTAACTCCTGCTTCGACAGCCATATCAATATAATTTACTCGTGGAACAATTGGGCAAGAATACTTTTCATTATATGCACATAGTGGGTTATATGCCGAATTAAAATCTATTTCTATAGTGTCTCCTTCCGGAATTTCTAAATCAATATAACGGCCGCCTCCATAGGTTGAAACTCCATTGGTATCATCTAGAAACGGTAAAAACAAATAATCTTCAAAACCTTCAGTTTGCATTAGTTCTTCTCCTTGGTACGCATTTAATTGATAGGTATGCCCTTTTAATTCAAAAGTTAAAACTCCCAAAATCCGTTCTTTAGATAAACGATCTGTACTGGTTTTCATATTAAACCATTTGCTATCTGGAGTACGCTTTAATGTTGCTGTGACCACATAAGTAGAATCATAAGAAAAGAAATCTAGACCTTCAAAAATTTTTAAATCTTTGGATTTTAACGGAGATTTTGAAGCATCTTTAAACTCGGCATTCATTTTTCTTTGAAATGGAGTTTCCCCTTTAATCATCTTTTTATTTTCAGTACAACCAAAGGTAAATAGAACTAAAATATATAATACTAAATTCTTCATTTCAAATTAATTTAAAAATCAAAAATACAATTAATGTTTATATACAGCGTGCTAATTTTAATATTTGAAATGCGACATATAACATATTTAGAAACAAAAAATGCATCGTACAAATCGCATTTTAAGAAGTGTTGTTTCATCTAAATATTTACGGTTTATTTCGGTATTTTTTTAGTAAGACTCGTATTATTAACTTCAACCAATTTGATAGGTTTATCTGACATTGATACTTTTGTTTTAAGAACAACAAAAAAGATATCTTTGACAGTTATTTTAGCATTATAAACCATGTTTTTTTACTTTAGTTTTTATAATAGAACTAAAAATAAAGATGGACTAATAAGACTATTCAGCTCAAATCAATTGCGCCATCATGGATTCTTAGAATTTATTAGCCTCTATCACATGGTTACTTAATCTTATAAAACGCAATTTATAATGAACTTAAATCAGATTACAATATTATCATTTGATACAAGAACATCTGTAAGGTTTTATAAAAAACTAGGACTTAAACTCATCGTGGATGCTTTACCAAGATATGCACGTTTAGAATGCCCAGATGGAGAGTCTACCTTTTCTATTCATCACACCGAAGACTTAATCATTAATAAAGGAGTAACTCTCTATTTTGAAGTTGAAAACCTTTCTAAAACTGTTTTAGAACTTCAAGAAAAAGGTATTACTTTTAATTCTGAAATTATGGAACAATCATGGTTGTGGCAAGAAGTTCACCTTAAAGATCCTGATGGTAACCCAATCATCATTTACCATGCAGGAAAACATCGTAAAAATCCACCGTGGAGAGTTAATTAAAAACAGCATATGGAAACAACACATATAGATATAGTCATTATAGGAGCCGGACCTATTGGTATAGCTTGTGCACTAGAATGTAAAAAACGAAACTTAAATTATATTGTCCTCGAAAAAGGAGCGTTGACGAACTCACTGTTTAATTACCCATTAAATATGACCTTTTTCTCCACATCAGAGAAATTAGAAATCGACAACATTCCATTTATTAGCAATAACCCAAAACCCAAACGGAATGAAGCCTTAGAATATTACAGACGTGTTACTACTTCTAATGCTTTAAAAATTAATCTCTACGAAAACGTGCAAAAACTTAATAAAACCGACCATGGGTTTAAGGTTGTTTCTGACCTAAACACTTATTTAGCGAAGAAAGTTATTATTTCTACAGGGTTTTATGACATCCCGAATCTTTTAAATGTAGAAGGCGAACATTTACCCAAAGTATTTCATTATTACAAAGAAGCACATCCTTTTTTACTGCAAGATATTGCCGTTGTAGGCGCAAGTAATTCTTCTGTAGATGCAGCTTTAGAAATTTATAGAAAAGGCGGAAACGTTACCATGATAATTAGAGGAAGTGAGATTGGAGAACGTGTAAAATATTGGGTAAAACCAGACATCCTTAATCGTATAGAAGAAGGAAGTATTAAAGCCTATTTTAATTCTGAAATTGAAGAAATAAAAGCAAAAGAAATTGTCATAAAAACTCCAGATGGTCAACAAACAATCGCTAATGATTATGTAATTGCACTCACAGGCTACAAACCAAACCTAGAGTTTTTAGAAAACGCAGGTATAGCACTTTCTAAAGATGGTAAATCCATCCCAAAGTATAATGCTAACACCATGGAGTCTAACGTGAAAGGATTGTATTTAGCTGGCGTTATTTGTGGAGGTCGAGAAACACACAAATGGTTTATTGAAAACTCTAGAATACATGCTAAAATAATTGCAGAACATATCGCAGAAAACCTAGCGTAATAGAATAATGCTTTAACTTGTAAAATACATCTAATCCTAGGTTTATTGTACAGGTTTTATTTCGCTGTATTTTACAACATGAGAAAGCACAATTTGGGTCTTAGTTTCTCCGTAACTAATTAATTGGTCTATAAAAATTTCTAAATGTTTTTGATTTTTTAAGACGACTTCCATAACAATGTTTTCATTTCCCGTTATGCGATAACAATTTACAACCTCATCGTAGGTTTTAACCTTTTCTAAAAACGGCTTTAGCATGCCCATAAAAGCTCTTAGTGTAATTAAGGCTTTCAATTGATAACCAGCTTCAAATGGAGATACAAATGTTGTATAGCCCTGAATAATTTCAGCATCCTCCATTTTTTTTATGCGCTCAGAAACTGCAGGCGAAGTTATACCAACACGCCTTCCTATTTCGGCATTAGACATACGTGCGTTTTGTTGTAAACACTTTAAAATCTTCCAATTTAAATTATCAATGCTCATTTAAAGAAAACTAACCAAAATTATTTATAATTTAAAGCAAATATATAAATTGACTTTAAATTATAAAGATAAATATAAAATTTAGTTCTTAATTTCGTTACAATTGCTATTAATATTATGAGTTACCATCTACCATCTCATTTGTCTGATTTGCCTATTTATAAAAAGGCGATAGATATCATTGTACTATCACGGAGTATATCGACTTATCTCAATCAAGATTTGGCGTATTTAAATACGGATGGTACAGAAGATAATAATATTTATTTCTCAGGAGATATTGTTCAACAGTCTACAAATCTAGCACCACAAATTATAAGTGCACAACAAGAATCTTGTTCTCATAAGAAAAGTAAACACCTCGAAAGTTTAGAGCGTTTAACAACAAGACTTTATATCAATTGTAAAAGGCTTGAGAAATCTAATAGTAATGGGAAAGATTATTTACCGATTCTTCGTGGTGAATTAAAAAAATTCAGAAAACTGCAACGCACATGGATGCTAACACTTTAAGTTACTTTTTCTTAGCTACGATATGCGCGTTACCCATAAAATTATGTTGATAATTCTTAATCTTAGAGTACATCTCGTCAGCATTAATAACAAATTGACATTTACTAAGACTTTCAGACAATCTTAAAAGTAGATTGTACGCATTATTTCGGCCTAAATAATCAGCATCTTCAATAGCAAACAGCTGTACTTCACCTAAGTGTATACCATTTAAGAAATATAATTTACTCAATCTAGCAGGAGAAGCAATGACAATATCTTGTCCAAAATACACCTCGTTTTTTTGCTTTTCAATATCGTATTCATCGTAGAGCGCATACACCCTTAAATCTGTATTTTTTGTAAATCTTTCAAATTCTTCTTTTAAAGCAAGAGCCTCAATTTTATCTTTTACAACTATTATAGCCCGTGGAGAATCTTCAAACGCCTGCGCCTTCAATTTGTGAATGGTGGCAATAATTAGTGCTGTAGTTTTCCCACTTCCTTTAGGTGCTAGCACATATGCATCAGAGCCTCCCTTTAAGATTTGCAATACTTTTTTCTGAAAGGCATTTGAAGTTTCAAAACCTGCATTTTCTAGAGATTCCTTTAATAAAGGGTGTAATTTTTTGAAAGACATGATTGCATTTATTTTTCCGTAAACCTATGGCCTACTAAGCACTACAAAGATACCATTAATGACATACTTTACAGTCGGCTTTGTCTTGAATTTTTCCAACTAAATGACCGTCATCATTCATCTTAAAACCACAGCAATCCATAAATCCTTGTGCTATTTGCTTTCTCGCACGTTGAATCTGAGACTTTACGGTAGGTAAAGACAAATGCAATTGATTGGCTACTTCTTGTTGTTTCATGCCTTTTATATCGGATAAAAACAAGGGATCTCTATATTTTTTGGGTAAGTTTTTAATAATTCCTCTTAAGCAATCTTGTTCTGTATGTTCATGAGGTTCAGCATTAAATTGTACCTCTATAGCTTCTACAGGCAATTCTAATTTTCGCTCTCTAAAATAATCTAGAACCGTATAGCGTGCTATAGAAAACAACCAAGACTTTAGTTTATGGTCTTCTTTTAACGTGTGCAATTTAGTATGCACTTTTATAAATGTTTCTTGGAGAATATCTTCTGTAATATCTTTGTGTTTTACCTTACTTAAAATAAAGTATTTTACATCGTCTGCATACATTCCCCACACCTCTGTTGTAGTCATATCTAAATTTAAATAAAATTAGTTCGGATACAAATATTGCCCCCGAACTAACATTAGTTTAACAGTTGCAATTTGTACACGTACAGTTGGTACAAGTGCAATCGTTACAATTTCCTTTTGAGCAACCATTACAGTTGCAGCTACATTCTATATTTTTCATGATTTGTAATTTTTATGTTCATATAATAGACGAGAAAGGTTGAAAAAAGATGCAAAAAAAAGTGATTATTTTTTTAAACTGGAATTATCCCACCACAATAGTTGCTTCATGAGAAATAGGAAAATTACAAGAATTCGCTATAAAACAGAGTTTATTGGCTTTAGCATGAAGGCTTAATGCTAAATCTTTTTTGCTTCCATCTTTTATAGTGACTATCGGTTTTAATCTTACTCTTTTAAAACTTCCACAGCCATTTGATCCGACTTCTAAATCACCTTCAGATGTATCTGTATAACTCAAAACTTCAATTTGATGCTGCGCACAAACATATAAATATGACATCATATGACACGAGGTTAAAGCTGACAACAATAAATCTTCAGGATTTAAAAGTGACTCATCACCTCTAAACGGTTTTGCTGCAGAAACTTGTAAATCGGAAGCTTTATTTGCTATAGTTACTTTATGGTTTCTACTGAATGTTCGTGGATTATTTGTGCTTCCTCCTTCATTAATTGTCCAATTGACTTGTGCTTTAAAAGTATGATGCATTGGTGTTGCTTTTGGTTGAATATAAAAAAGCGTTTCATTTTGAAACGCTTTTGAATTATATATTTATAAGTTTAATTGGTTTGCAAAACTGAAAAGTGGCTCTCTGCGATACTTCTGCTGCCCTCAGAGCGATTCATACACTTTTTTCGAAAAGCAAAAAGTGGTATTCTGCTTACATATTTCTACGATACTGCCCTCCAACCTCAAATAAAGCCGAAGTAATTTGGCCTAATGAACATACTTTACAAACCTCCATTAAAGCTTCAAAAATGTTTTCATTATTAATAGCCCTTGTTTGTAAGTCTCTTAATAATGCGTTGGTGTCATTTGATTTATGTAAATTTTCTAATGTTTTAATCTGAAACTGCTTCTCTTCTTCCGTAGCTCTAATCACTTCCGCAGGTTGTACTGTTGGTGATCCTTTACTACTTAAAAAGGTATTAACACCAATAATTGGGAATTTACCATTGTGCTTTAACGTTTCATAATACAAACTCTCTTCCTGAATTTTAGAACGCTGATACATGGTTTCCATAGCACCTAAAACACCACCTCTTTCTGTAATGCGATCAAATTCGAGTAATACAGCTTCTTCAACTAAATCTGTTAATTCTTCAATAATAAACGAACCTTGAATTGGGTTTTCGTTTTTATTAAGTCCTAATTCTTTATTGATAATAAGTTGAATTGCCATTGCTCTACGAACAGACTCTTCAGTTGGTGTTGTAATAGCCTCGTCATAGGCATTAGTATGCAACGAATTACAATTATCGTAAATAGCATATAAAGCTTGAAGCGTTGTACGGATATCATTAAAGTCAATTTCTTGTGCGTGCAAGCTTCTACCCGAAGTTTGAATATGGTATTTAAGCATTTGCGCTCGTGCATTAGCTCCATACTTATGCTTCATCGCTTTCGACCAAATTTTACGAGCTACACGACCAATAACAGCATATTCTGGATCAATACCATTAGAGAAGAAGAACGATAGGTTGGGACCAAATTTATTGATATCCATTCCTCGACTTAAATAGTATTCTACGTAAGTGAAACCATTAGACAAGGTTAAGGCTAATTGCGTAATCGGATTGGCGCCTGCTTCTGCAATATGATATCCAGAAATAG
>Ga0193951_1000138_pt1 | contig 33201 bp, 29 predicted proteins | sample BB_2_MG_FD_140370 | JGI IMG/M metagenome (GOLD analysis project Ga0193951, IMG submission 140370) | Microbial mat bacterial communities from the Broadkill River, Lewes, Delaware, United States - BB_2_MG | ecosystem: Environmental > Aquatic > Freshwater > River > Microbial mats | place: USA...
AAATTGTTCCTCAGACAAACGATTTTTTGTATTCACCATAGATGAAGTTAATGAGGACACGGGATTATATAATTTCCTATTAAAACCTACCAACGAAAAGGGTAAATCGGAAACTAATGCAGGGTTCAGACTCGAACTCACGTCTTTATCTGAAACCGCTATGCAGTGGCAACAAATGGTGACCTTAGATGGAAAGCCCATCACCATTACAATGAACTTTACAAAATTATAAATATTATGAAATTATTGAATTATAAATTAACATTAGCCATAACCTTATCATTACTTTTAGTACTGATGACCAATTGTAAGGCAATAGACAATGCAAATAACAAACAAAAAGGAGCAGCCATTGGAGCTGCAGGTGGAGCCATCCTTGGTGCTATCATTGGAAACAATGTAGGCAAAGGTGGCAAAGGAGAATTAGGCGCTGTTATTGGTGGAGTTGTTGGCGGTGGAGCTGGTGTACTTATTGGAAACAAAATGGACAAACAAGCACAAGACATTGAAACTGAAATTCCTGGAGCAACCGTAGAACGTGTAGATGATGGTATTGTACTCACTTTTGATGAACAAAGTGGTGTTTATTTTGATACTGAAAAGTATAACATCAATGCTAAATCGCAAGAAACACTTAACAAATTAGCAAGTGTATTTACAGAATATCCAGACACAAACATTCTAGTCGTTGGCCATACAGATAGTTCTGGTAATGATGCTTACAATATGACCTTGTCTAAAAATAGAGCTGAAGCTGTAACCAATTACTTAACCGGAAAAGGTTTAAGTAGCGGACGATTTACAACCCATTGGTTTGGCGAAGAACAACCGATGTACGATAACACAACAGCAGAAGGCCGTTCTAAAAACAGACGTGTCAATATTGCTATCGTTCCTAACGAAACGATGGTTAATGAAGCGAAAAAAGAAGCCGGATCTAATGAATAACTTTTGCTAAAACTATTCGGCAATTACAGCAGAGTTAAATATATTACAGACCTTATAATTTTAAATGTATAAGGTCTTTTTTTATGATGATAACATATATAGTTAAACACACGCAATTAGCAGAAAAAAACATAAAAAGCACCATTCAGTTACTGAATGAAGATTGTACCATTCCTTTCATTTCGCGATACAGAAAAGAAGCTACAGGAAATTTAGACGAAGTACAAATTGGTGATATTGTTAAATACAAAGAGTTATTTGAAGCTTTAGAAAAACGAAAAATCGCCATTTTAAAAGCTTTGGAAGAACAAGACGTTTTAACCGAAGACTTAAAACAAAAGATTGAAAATACTCAAGACCTCACCACGCTTGAGGATCTGTATTTACCCTTCAAGAAAAAACGAAAAACCAAAGCCGAAACGGCTCGTAAAAATGGCTTAGAACCTTTGGCTAAAATCATCATGAGTCAAAAGGCAAATGACATTGAATCTATTGCATTTAAATATGTAAAAGGCGACCTTTCGTCTGTTGATGAGGCTTTAGAAGGAGCCAGACATATTATTGCCGAATGGATCAATGAACGTGTGGATATTAGAAACAATCTACGAAACCAATTAGAGCGTCATGCTCAAATTTCTACTAAGGTTATAAAAACTAAAAAAGACGATGAAAAAGCGCAAAAATTTAGAGATTACTTTGATTGGTCCGAAAGTTTAAGCCGTATTCCTTCTCACCGACTATTAGCTATTTTAAGAGCAGAAAGCGAAGGCTTTATTCGTGTGAAGATTGAAATTGACGACGTACGTGCTTTAGAACAAATAGACCATAGAATCATACGCAGCAAAAACGCCTGTGCAGACCAGATTGAACTCGCTATTTCAGATGCTTACAAACGTTTATTATTTCCATCGTTAAGCAATGAAGCCCTTCAAAAAGCAAAGGAAAAAGCCGATGAGTCTGCGATTACTGTTTTTGCCAAAAATTTAAAGCAACTCTTATTAGGCTCACCTATTGGAGAAAAACGCGTTTTAGCCATCGACCCTGGTTTTAGAACAGGTTGTAAAGTCGTTTGTTTAGATGCACAAGGAGCTTTAAAACATAATGAAACGATTTATCCACATGCTCCAAAAAACGATAGTATTGGTGCTATAAAAAAGATTTCCTCTTTAGCTGAAGCTTATAAAATTGAAGCCATTGCCATTGGAAACGGAACCGCATCTCGCGAAACTGAAGCTTTAATTCGAAAAATTCAATTTAAAAACGATATCCAAGTGTTTGTCGTTAGTGAAGCTGGTGCGAGTATTTATTCGGCATCAAAAATTGCTAGAGACGAATTTCCAAATTACGATGTTACCGTTCGTGGTTCAGTTTCCATTGGAAGACGTTTACAAGATCCCCTAGCTGAATTGGTAAAAATTGACGCTAAATCTATTGGAGTTGGGCAATACCAGCACGATGTGGATCAAACAAAGCTTCAAAAACAACTCGATGTTGTGGTTGAAAATTGTGTGAATGCCGTTGGTGTTAACATTAACACCGCAAGCATACCACTACTCAGTTCGGTCTCTGGAATTGGACCAAAACTAGCAGAAAACATTTTTAATTACCGAAACGAAAACGGAGCCTTTACATCGAGAAACGCTATTAAAAAAGTGCCACGTTTAGGAGGAAAAGCTTACCAACAAGCAGCCGGTTTCTTAAGAATTCGCGATGCTAAAAATCCTTTAGATAATTCATCTGTGCATCCTGAAACTTATAAAATCGTTGAAAAAATGGCTAAAGACGAAGGGGTTTCGCTTCAAGACTTAATTGGAAACAAAACCATTCTTCAAAAAATAGACTTAAAAAAATATTATACAGAAACGGTTGGTTTGCCTACGCTTCAGGATATTATAAAAGAACTAGAAAAACCTGAATTAGACATCAGAGAAACAGCCAAAGTGTTTACATTCAACCAAAATATAAAAACCATTACCGATTTACACGAAGGACAATTATTACCAGGCATCGTTAATAATATCACCAATTTTGGTTGTTTTGTAGATGTTGGGATTAAAGAAAGTGGACTGATTCATGTGTCAAATTTATCGGATAGTTTTGTAAAGGACGTTAACGAACATGTGCATTTACATCAGCAAATTATCGTCAAGGTTTTAGAGGTTGATGTGGCTCGAAAACGGATTCAATTAAAGCTTCATAACTAGATGCTCAAAATAGCTTTTCATCCTATATATAAACATCCACTTCCAGAAGGACATCGGTTTCCTATGGAAAAATATGAATTATTACCACAGCAACTTTTACACGAAGGCACCTGTACTCAGGCTAATTTCTTTCAACCAGAAAAGCCTAATGACAAACATATTCTTGCTGTACATGACCCTGAATATTATTATGATTTAGTGAATTTAACTCTAGATCAACGCGCTGCTCGTAAAATAGGATTTCCGTTAAGTAGAGCTTTAGTGCAGCGGGAAATATTGATTGCAGACGGCACAATTAAAGCTAGTGAATTTGCTTTAAAACATGGTATCTCCATGAATATTGCAGGTGGTACACATCATGCCTTTTCAAATCGTGGAGAAGGATTTTGTATGCTAAATGACCAAGCAATTGGAGCAAGGTACCTTCAACAAAATAGCTTAGCACAAAACATTTTAATTGTAGACTTAGACGTACATCAAGGCAATGGAACAGCAGAGATTTTTCAGAACGACGCTTCTGTTTTTACATTTTCTATGCATGGAAAAAGCAATTATCCATTTAAAAAAGAGCAAAGTGATTTAGATATCGCTTTAGAGAATGATACTGATGATTCTGCTTATTTAAAATTATTAGAAAAGACGTTACCAAACCTCATCGCAGAACAACAACCAAATTTTATATATTATTTATGTGGTGTTGATGTAATTGAAACCGACAAATTAGGAAAACTGAGCCTGACCGTTGATGGCTGTAAAGCTAGAGACCGTTTTGTTTTAGAACAGTGCAAAGCCAATCAAATTCCTGTTATGTGTAGTATGGGCGGCGGTTATTCCCAAAAAATCAAAACGATTGTAGACGCGCACGCAAACACATTTCGATTAGCGCAAGAGATTTACTTTTAATCTAAAAAGCAATTTTTCACAAATATTTTACCAACGGATTAACTATTCCTATCTTTGTGAGAAACACTACAAATATGTTATCAAAATCTATTAAAACCGCACTAAATAAGCAAATTAGAATCGAAGCTGAATCCTCTCAAGCCTATTTAGCTATGGCTATTTGGGCAGAAGTAAAAGGCCTAGAAGGTATTTCTAGTTTTATGTACAGCCAATCTGATGAAGAACGCGAACACATGCTAAAGCTTGTTAAATTTGTAAACGAACGCGGAGGACATGCACATATTTCAGAACTAAATGCCCCAAACGTAACGTTTACATCGTATAAAGCTATGTTTGAAAAACTTTTAGAGCACGAAATTTTTGTATCTGAAAGTATTAATGAGTTAGTTCACATCTCTTTACAAGAAAAAGATTATGCCACGCACAACTTTTTACAATGGTATGTTTCTGAACAAATTGAAGAAGAAGCCATGGCTAGAACAATCCTAGATAAAGTAAAAATGATTGGTGATGACAAAGGCGGATTGTATTTATTTGATAGAGACATACAACAACTTACCGTTAACTCAGCTGCAGACACACCTGGAGCATAAATGTTAAAATTTATTTAGATTAATTATAAATAGTTATTTTTGTCCTGAAAACTTAAAGATTTCCTTTTGCAGGAAAACTAAAGATGGGCAAAAAGAAGAAAAACAAAAAGTTAAAAAAGGAACGTATTAAGGTTCTTGAAGCTTCTGGTATTGAAACACTTGGCAAAGTAAAAACCAAATGTTGTAAAAAATATAAAAAAGCAGAAAACAAGCGTTGTAAAAAATGTCCTTGTTTTGATTTACTCAAAAAAGTGGCTTAAACCTAAAACAACTCTTTTTTAAATACGTAATAAACTTCAAATCTACAATAGATTTACAAACGACAACAGCAACCCTATTGGTTGCTGTTTTTGTTTTTTATAGACTTTCCTAAATCATAAAAACACGTTATAACTACAATCTATAACAACGAGTTGCTTATCATCAATCATTATACTTGTATGTTATGTTACGAGCATTAACAACGCAAAAAAAAGATTAACTATTAAACTCACTCAAAAAATAGAAATAACGCATTAAAATCATCTTTAATTCTCTTAAAACAAATTAAAAGTCACACCTAAATATTTTAAATGTATATTTATCATAATTCTATTTTTGTATAAAAACACATAAAAGTCACACCTTTATAAACAAAAATAATAAAGTCTAAAATTATTTAAAGTTTGTTACTTGTTTCTAAAGAAATGTATTGAAATGATAGCATCAGACCAATTAGTCACCTACATGTGGATTTTATTAGCAGTGTATGCTGCTGTAATCTTATTTTTTGTCATAAGAGGAGCACGAAAAAACACGAGCATTAACGATTATGCCGTTGGCAATATTGGCTTCCCATCGTGGGTTGTTGGTTTGTCTTTAGCCGCTTCAATGACAAGTGCCGCAACATTTATTATTAATCCTGGATTTATTGCACTCTACGGAATTTCTGGCGTCATCTCGTTTGCTATTGTATTACCAATTGCTGCATTTATATCACTAATTGTTTTTACAAAAGGCTTTGTAAAACAAGGTAATGCTGTAAAAGCAACAACCATGGCGCAGTGGATTGGCAAACGCTATAACAGCAAGAATTATGCTTTTTTCTTTGGTATTATTGCCTTATTACTCATCACATTTATTGTACTCATCAATGTTGGGTTAACTCAAGTCATCTCAAAATCACTTAACATGGATCCCTTTTATGTGCTTATGGGAATTACCGTTTTTGTCTTTGGTTATATGATGTTTGGCGGCGCAAATTCTATGGTTTACACCAATACCATTCAAGCCATCATTATGTGTATTGTGGCGCTTATTTTAATTGGTTCGGGCTACGAATATTTTGCCGATGGTATCACTGGTTTTTTTGAGAAACTAAATACAATCGATCCCAATTTAACAAAACCAACAAATACAGAAAGTTTCCTGTTTCGAGATTATTTTGAAATCATCGTTACTCAAATTGTTATTGGAGTCGCTATTGTTTGCCAGCCTCATATAATCACAAAATCATTATTATTAAAAGATTCAAGTAAAATAAACACCTATCTATTTAGCGGCATAGCTTTTATGATAGTGTTCTTTTTAGTGGTTATTGTAGGCTTATATGCACGAATCAGTTTTCCTGATTTTATGGTCAATGGAGAAAAATTACGAATGGATGAAATTATCCCAACCTACGTCGTTACAAAATTTTCTGTAGGTGTAGGTCTAGTCATTGTTGTTGGATTAATTTCCGCAGGATTATCAACTCTAGAAAGCTTAATTCAGTCTTTATCTATTACCATTACCTCAGATATCATTACCCCTTTATTTAAAGATAAATTCACCGAAAAAACCATAACCATTAATAAAGTGGTGATTATCATCTTAGGCATTGTGAGCTTTTTACTAAGTTGGGAACAGATTAAAAACCCAAATGTAAGTGTGGCTATTTTTGCCCAAAATGGGGTTTATGCCTATTTTGCTGCTGCTTTTGTACCTGTTTTGTTTGGTACATTTTTAAATCATGTATCTACACGTTCGGTTTTTATAGCTAGTATTACAGCTATTGTTGTTCATTTTGGAATTTACTACGGAAGAATTACACCTTATATGCAAGAGCCCGTAAATAACCCAGGTGTTTCGGCAGCTATCGGAATTATAACATCACTTATTGTAGGTTATATCATTTATAAAATAGATTCAAAAAAAGTAGAACTTGGACAGACTAGATTGGACAGCTAAATGGGCCGATTACACGCCTAATAAAATTGCTATAACATCGTATGATGCTAACAAAACTTATACGTATAGCGACTTGCATGTCTACGCCAATAGGTTAATTGAAAAATTTACAGCACTTAATCTCGAAGAAGGAGACCGAGTTGCCGTTTTAGCAGATCATGGCTTAGAATATATAGTGCTTTTTGTGGCTTGTCAACGTATGGGACTCGTTATTGTGCCTCTAAATTACCGTCAATCTGTTAACGAAATTTCTAAACTCGTCACCGATTGTACACCATGTTTATTTATTTATAATAACAATCACAAAATCAAAGCCGAACAATTACCTATTCAAAATTTAAAAGTTACAACTTTTGAGAAACTGGCTGATTATTATTTAAACTCAGAAAATTCTACAACCAAAACCTTCCAAATTAAAGAAGACAACCCGCTATTTATTTTCTATACATCTGGAACAACAGGCACACCAAAGGGCGTTATTTACACGAATAAAATGCTTTTTTGGAATAGCTTAAACACCTCCATGCAACTCGGAATTACATTTAGAGATTCCACTATAAACACATTACCGCCTTACCATACTTCTGGATGGAATGTTTTTGTCACTCCATTATTACACAAAGGCGCCCATATTGGCATGTTAGAAAAGTTTGATGCCCAAAAAATATTATGTCTTTTAGAGCTCAACCAAACCACATTATTTATGGCATTACCAACCATGTTATTAATGATGCAAAAAACACCTGTTTTTAAGGACGTTAGCCTAAAAAAATTACGCTATATCATATCTGGTGGTGAAAAAGTACCTTCTGAGCTTGTGAGCTTCTGGAAAACCGAAAAAAACATTTATATAAGACCTGGCTATGGGCTAACCGAAGCCGGCCCTAGCATTACATCATTGCATCATGAAATGGCAGAACTAAAACCTAACTCCATTGGAAAACCCAACTTTTATTTAGACATTAAAATTGTAAATAAAGATGGAGCAATTGTTAAGCCAAATGAAGTTGGTGAACTCTGTATAAAAGGTGATATTGTGACACCTGGCTATTGGAACAACTCGGTAAAAACAAGTAATAAAATAAAAAAAGGCTGGTTATTTACTGGTGATTTTGCCTATAGTGATAACGAAGGATTTTTATATATAAAAGGGCGAAAAAACGACATGTATATTTCTGGTGGCGAAAACATCTATCCACAAGAAATTGAAGTCCACCTTGAAAATATCAAAGGCATAAAAAAAGCCGTTGTTCTAAGCATGAAAGATGAAAAATGGGGAGAATGCGGCATAGCATTTGTAACCTCAGCAAACAAAGACCTTTCGGTAACAAAAATTAGAGACGTATTAACAACTAACCTCGTAGCTTTTAAACACCCAAAGCACATATTTATTTTGGATGAAATTCCATTAACTAGCTTAGGGAAAGTATCGAGAAAAAAACTAACAAAATATTTTAACGCTATAAAATCCCAACAATGAAACAATTCGGAATAGTATTAATAATTGCTCTTTTTAACACTACATTATTTTCGCAAAACACTAAAAAACCAATGAAAGATATACTTTCAGACTATAATTTTAAAAGCCACATTACAACTTTAGATAGTTTAGAAATTAGCTACATTAAAGAGGGAAATGGAAAAAAAACATTACTCTTTGTACATGGTTTAAGCAGTAATTCTGATGCTTGGTCTAAAAATATTGTAACGTTAAAAAACGACTATACTTGTGTCGCCATAGATTTACCTGGTTACGGAAAATCTTCTAAGCCAAAAGCAGATTACACTCCTTCTTTTTTTGCGAAATTTCTGTATCAATTCATTGAAAAATTAGAGTTAAAAAACATCATCCTAGTTGGTCACTCTATGGGGGGACAAGCAAGTATAAAATTTGCAACAACTTATCCTGATACTATTGAAAAACTGATTTTAGTTGCACCAGCCGGTTTAGAGCAGTTTACAGAAACCAATGCCACATTTATGAAGGCTTATTTCACTCCTGAAATGGTTAAAAACACAACTGATGCACAAATTGAGAAAAATTATGCTCTTAATTTTCACTCCATACCAGATGCGGTTTCAAATATGATAGATGACCGAATGAAAATTAAAGACGCATCCGATTTTGAAGCGCATTGTAATGCTATTGTTAGTAGTGTTTCTGGCATGTTAGACGAACCTGTTTTTAAAGATTTAGAAAACATTTCACAACCAACTTTGGTCCTTTTTGGAGATAAGGATGCACTGATTCCTAACCGCTATTTTAATCCAAAGCTAACTATTGAAGACATTGGCAAAATAGCACACGATCATATTAAATCTGTCGAAGTTGAATTTATAAAAGACGCAGGTCACTTTGTGCAATACGAAAAACCAACAGAAGTGAATGCACTCATTCAGCAATTCACCAATAAAAAATGAAAACTAAGCTTAAAAAATTTACGGAATTTAGCAAAACCATTTTACCTAATGAAGCTAAATACCTTAAAGACAAATATCAATTTACAGATTCAGAAAAACGCCGCATTATTTCATTAGTAATTGCCAATGCCTTATCTCAAAATAAACCCATAGATTTTGATGATAAAATTGATAAACGAAAATACTCTTATATAAAAGTCTGGATTGAAAAGAAATTAGCAAGTATAGATGTTGATGCTACTATAGCTTGGATTATGTCTTTAAATAAAAAAATCCTCACAGATGCAATAGCTTCAAATGAAGAAAAAGAATTTTTACACTACATTTCTGCCTACAAAAACATTGAATATAATTTTCAAAATTTATACGAGCTTGCCAAAGAATACAAGTCTTACCTCTTGGTAAGAATGCGTTATAAAGACCATAAAACAGTTGCTGATTTTATAGAATCCTACAGAACACACTACAAAGAAGCTATAATTATTAAAGACAAATTATATGCAGCAACAACAGAAATTACCAACCAATACACTCTTAATAATAACGAAACAAAACACTTAGAATCTTGGCTTTTAAAAACTTTTAACGACAAGAATATTGATGGTAAAAACAGATATCAAGCCTTTGTTTTGCTCGCCTTTATGTACACTAATTATAATGAAAATGATAAATTAAAAATTATTTTCGATCAAATAGACTATTACTTCAATGAAGGCGAAATGTACTCTAGACGCATCTTATCTAATTATTATGCCAGCAGAGTTTTACTACATTCTAAACAAGATGAATTTGAAAAAGCAGAGTTTTATGGCTACTTATCCATTAGGCAAAATAATAATGACGCCTTAATGTACTTAAATAATTTAGTCGCTATTTTATTACGAAATCACAAACCTGAAAATGCATTTTCGCTTTTAGAAAATCATCATGATTTATATAAAGAAACCCACAATTATCATCAAAAAATAGGGTATTGTTCATATCAAATCCGTGTGCTATCTGAACTTAAAAAACATAAATTAGCTGAAGCTACCGCCAAAACCTTTCTAAAGAAATATAAGAATGAAGTCTTAAATCATCGTTGGCATCATTTTTTTACATCTTATATTAATGTGCTCATCATACTAGAAAAATACGAAGATGTTCTAAAATTAGCTTCAAAATTTAACCTTATAGAAAAGGAAAGTGAACGTCAGAAACAAAATAATTATGTACCAAATATATCATGGAGTATTTCACTTTCAAGATATATGGAAGGGCACATAAATTCTAAGCGTCTTTTAGATGAAATAAAAGCACCTCTTAAAGCTATTTGTCCTACAAAAAATCAAAAACAATTGATGATTAAGGTCATTGATACACTTTCTAACAACTTACCTGAAGCCTTTTTAGAATTAAAGTCACACATTTAAACATTTCCACTAAAAACAATGCTTTTATTATGTAATTCTTAAAGAATTAGTATTTAAAATCAAAAAGTCACACTAATAAGCTCATTAATTTATTGCTTTTTATTCTCTATTTCATAATAGATTGCCTACAAACTAATAAATAAACTAACTTAATCAATTGTCTTATATTATGAAAAAACTATTTTTATTACTAACCCTCATTAGTACGTTTGCTATGGCTGCTCAAAATAGCGGTAGTATAACTGGGATAATTACAGAAGCAAGTGGCACTCCTTTATCCGGAGCAACCGTTTACATTAAATCTTTAGACAAAGGAACAGTAACTGATTACGACGGAAAATTTATTCTAGAGAATATAGCTGCAGGCACTTACGACATAGCGATCTCATACGTTGGTTTTGCCACCACAACTCAAAGCATTACAATAATTGCAGGTAAAGCCACATCGCTAAACACATCATTAAAAGAATCGGATAGTATTTTAAATGAAGTGATAATTACAGCAAACAAGAAACCACAAAAAATCACAGATGTACCAGCAACAGTTAATGTTATTACATCAAAAGACATTGAAGAATTTCCAAGTTTCAATATTGGAGAATTAGCCGCACGACAAAAAGGAGTTGATTTTGTAAGAAGTGGCGTATTAGGTACAGGAATTAACATTAGAGGATTTAACTCGGCTTTTAACTCTAAGAATTTACAAGTTACTGACGATAGATTATCAACATTAATAGCAACAGGTCTACCTTTAGGCTCATTCTCTACAGTAACTAAAGACGATATTGCACGTGTAGAAATATTATTAGGCCCTAACGGAACACTTTACGGTCCTAACGCCCATAACGGTTTAGTAAGTACAATTACCAAAAATCCAAGACAGTCTGAAGGAACTACTGTTGCCTTAGGTTTTGGTAATCAAAGTGTATTTACAACACGTTTTAGACATGCCGAAGCAATTAACGACAAATTCGCTTACAAGTTTCATTTTGAACATTCTCAAGGTAAAGAATTCAACTATGCAGATAGTGTTTATGTAGGCACTAAAGCATATAAAGAATTGGATTTAGACCGTGATTTTGAATCTTCAAAATATGGAGCTTCTTTATATTACAAACCATCAAAAAGTTCAGAACTTATAGGATATTACGGCCACAGTAACAATAATAATATTGGAATAACAAGTGCTGGTCGTAACCAAATCAAAGATTGGAGTATTGATGTTGCGCAATTAAAGTTTGTCTCTAAACACTTTTTCGCTAATACCTATTACACATGGAGTAATACTGAAGACACCTATGCTATGAACCAAAGAACACAAAACTACGTGTCGTTTATAGAAAATGGATTTTCAGAAGAAGAAGCTCGCGAACGCTCCTTTACAGAACAATGGTTTCCATTAGGCCCTGGTGTTGGTGTTCCACTTCAAAGAGGTGCACTTTTCAAAGATGATTCACAACGTTTTAATGCCGAAGCGCAATATAATAATAACTGGAATGATTTCTATGTAACCTTAGGAGCACAATACCAATTAGACATGGCAGATTCTAAAGGCACATACCTTTTAGATAAAGATGGTATAGATTTAGATCAAACCGGAATTTACACACAATTAGAATACAAACTAGACGATTCTGGATGGGGATTTTTATTTGGAGGACGACTTGACAATCACGAGTTATACGGTTCTAACTTTATTCCAAAAGTTGCCGTGACTAAAAAAGTAAATAACGGCACGTTTAGGTTAACTTACGGAAAAGGTATAGCTGTACCTTCTATTTTAAATCTTAAAGGGAATTTATTTGGTGGTTTAGTAATAGGTAACGGCGAAGGCTTTACATTAACAGATGGTACTAAAGTTCCAAAACTAGATGTTGAAACCATTAACTCTTACGAAATAGGATATAAAGGCCAATTATCAGATAAATTATTTATTGATGTTAATGCATATTACAACCAATCTGACAATTTTATTAGCCCATTAGTTACGGTTTCCGATGCTGCTAATGGCAATAATGTAACACATGTTGGCAACACACCTATTGGAGAAGTTGTTGAAGGCTCTGATGGGTCGTTTATTCTATCGTATTTAAACTTTGGACATGTAGACACATACGGATTTGATATTGGGCTAAACTATTATTTCTCTGATAGCTTTAGAGCTTCAGTTAACTATTCCTATTTTGGTCGTGAGTTAGATACCGATGATCTTGCTAATGACGGAAATTTAGACGGTCAGGTACTAGAGAGCGAACTACCAATTAATACACCTAATAACAAATTTAGTGTTGGACTTCACTATAACAAAGGAAAATTTTATGGAGCTATTTACGGGAGATTTGTTGAAAAATACGATTTCTTCTCAGGCATAAACGTTGCTGCAGAAACACAAGATCAGGATGGCGATGGAGTTAACGAAATTGTTGAAAATGCTCAGGTAGGAAGAACATGGAATTATGGCCAACTAGGAGGCTTTACAGTAGATGCAAATGCAGGTTATAACATTACAGACCAACTATCAATGGGACTTAGTATTACCAACCTATTTAACGCAGAAGTTAGAGAATTTGTAGCCTCTCCAATTATAGAAACACTAGCGTCTTTTGAGTTAAAGTACCAATTTAACTTAAAGCAAAAGAAAGCAACTGTTAACTAAGTTTCTAATCCATGTTAAAAATACAAGTTAATAACATAGCACTAGATTATGAAGATCATGGCAAGGGAAACGTCCTCTTATTACTTCATGGTTTAGGATCCACAAAAAAAGATTGGGACGCACAAGTCCCTTTCTTTTCCAAAACACATCGGGTAATTACTGTAGATTTAAGAGGTCATGGAGCATCTACTAAACCTCGAGACGCCTACGGAGTAGAATTAATGACCGAAGATATTAAGCAACTTTTAGACCAATTAAATATTAAAAAAGCAACACTAGTTGGGTTTTCGATGGGAGGAGCAATTGCTTTCGAAATGGCAGCAACTCACCCTGAATATTTAGAAAATTTAGTCATCGTAAATAGCGGTCCAGATTTTAACAATATGGGTAAAATTGGAGAGGACCTTTTAGACAAGCGAACCACGTTCTTAAAAACAAAAGGATTAGAGGCTTTAGCAAAAGAAATTTCATTTAATATGTTTCCCGAAGACCATCAAATAGATCTAAGAAACGAATTTGAAACCCGTTGTAAAAACAACGATTACAATGCGTACTACAAATCATTTGTTACCTTAATGGATTGGGGTTTAGGCGATAAAATCAAAGATATCTCAGCAAGAACCTTAGTTGTAGCATCAGACATGGATTACACACCTATAGTTTTTAAAGAAGCCTATGTTAATCGTATGCAAAATGCCACACTAGCTGTAATTAAAAATTCTAGACACGGAGTGGTTTTAGACCAACCCGATGCTTTTAATTTAGAACTTCAAAATTTTTTAAAACAATAGATATAAACACATGAATAAAACCGTTCTCATTACAGGAAGCACAAGCGGAATTGGTTTAGGCATTGCACAGAAATTTGCTAAAGAAGGCTACAATATTATGTTTCATGGTTTAGAAGCCAACGGACAAGCTATAGCAAACGACATTGCTAAAACACACCATATAAAAGTCGGATTTTCTAATGCAAACTTATTGCAACCTGAAGCCATAGAACATTTAGTGACTAAGACCATAGACACCTTTGGAAGCTTACATGTACTTGTTAATAATGCTGGAATTCAATTTGTGTCACCTATTGAAGACTTCTCTAATCATAAATATGAAAATATCATAGCCATAAATATGAACGCTGCTTTCTACGCCTCAAAAGCGGCTTGGAAACAAATGAAAATACAAAACTTTGGAAGAATAATCAATATATCTTCCGTGCATGGCTTAAGAGCATCAGAGTTTAAATCTGCTTATGTCACTGCAAAACACGGTGTTATTGGCATGACTAAAGTACTCGCCTTAGAAGGAGCCGAATTTAATATTACCTGTAATGCTATTTGTCCTGGCTATGTAAAAACTCCTTTAGTTGAAGGCCAGATAAAAGATCAAGCTAAAGCACACAGTATGACAGAAGACGAGGTTGTAGAAAAAGTGATGCTTAAAAAACAAGCCGTAAAACAATTTGTCCCAATTGAAGCCATTGCAGATATGGCCATTTTATTAGCAAAAGATAACTCAACAACCATAACCGGAACATCATTTGCTTTAGATGGAGGTTGGAGTGCTCAATAGTTGTTAAAAACTGTAATTTATATGTCTGCATCTTATAAACTTCTGCTATTTATAAAATCATACATTTAATAAAAAATAGGCATCAGAACCTTTAAGTGTTAGTCTAAAACTCTGGTGCCTTTTTTTTCTTTATTTAGAGCGCTTCACAAATAATGCTCATGTTTTGTAATTTTATAGCTACTTATTAGACTTAGTAGCTATGACTCATACTTTTAAAGAATTTTCTACTAATGCCATATTCAATATTGGAAATGAAAACGACTTACTTCCATTTCAAAAAGCGAAGCAGTGTGAGTTTTACACTTTTATTTGGGCAAAATCAGAAGCCATTAATCTTATTATAGATAGTGTCCCATTAACTATTCAGCCGCATAGTATTTTAGCCTTAACTCCCATTCAATATCTGCAATATATAGACGGTAGCGATGCTATAGTTTATCAATTTAACAGGGAATTTTATTGTATTAAAGATCACGACCAAGAAGTGAGTTGTGCAGGAATTTTATTTTTTGGAAACACAAATATTCCAATAATTCATTTAGATGCTGTTGAACAACAAAAATTTATAACATTACACGATGTTTTTATAGATGAATTAGAAACGGAAGATAATATACAAGCCGAAATGCTTAGGATGTTAATGGCTCGATTTATTATTAAAAGCACACGATTACTAAAGGCTAAAGAAGGCATTAGTGAAACTCCCAAAAGCTCTAAAGTAGATTTACTACGTGAATTCAACTTTTTAGTAGAACAACATTTTAAAACCGAACATAGTGTCGCATTCTATGCCGATAAATTGTTTAAGTCTCCAAAAACCTTATCTAATAATTTCGCTAAACTAAACAGAAGCCCTTTACAAATTATTCACCAACGTATTGTATTAGAAACGCAACGCCAATTAAGTTACACCGATAAAACAGCAAAAGAAATTGCTTATGATATTGGTTATGAAGATGCCTCTCACCTAAGTCGTTTATTCAAAAAATACACCTCATTATCGCCTTCAGACTACAAAAAGAGACTAAACTCTCTTAGTTAGGAAAAATTGACAAGCCACAGGGCAAATTCTTCATTTCACAACACATACTTCTATCGCATCTTTGCATTGTAATATTAAAACAATAACAAGATGACACTAAAAAACAAATCCATATTCAATCTCATAGAGATATTTACAAACAGTAGAAAAAAGATAGTAAACACTATTAATGCAGAAACGCATTGTGAGCAAAAACATATTCACGATTTCTATTGTGATGCCGAAAAGCCATTTATTGGCTAATTAATTAAAAAGGGAAATAATGACATGCTTTAAGGAATTACAACCATTCTTTAGCATTACAATTTCTAAGAACTTTGTACCAACAAAAAAAATTGAAATAAATAATAAAAAACCTGAGTAAAATCAGAACAAAAATTAAAATTATGAACACATTTAATATTTTAACCAGAGAAGACGTTAGCGCTAATAATCAAGCTATTTTTGATAACTTAAAAAAAGCTGTAGGGTTTGTACCCAACTTATATGCAACCTACGCCCATAGTGATACTGCTTTAGAAAATTATTTAACATTTGCCAACGCAAAAACATCTTTATCTGCAAAAGAAAAAGAAGTTGTAAACCTAGCTGTAAGTCAAGTAAACGATTGTATTTACTGTCTTTCTGCACATACTGCTATTGGAAAAATGAACGGTTTTACTGACGAACAAATACTAGAACTAAGAGCCGGATTTTCTACTGTAAATGACAAATTAGATGCTTTAGCAAAATTGGCTAAAAACATTACAGAAAACAGAGGAAAAACAGACGAAACAGTTTTAGAAAACTTTTTTAATGCGGGTTACACCAAAGGAAATTTAATAGACACTATTGCCTTAGTTGGAGACAAAACCATTTCTAACTATATACACAGTACAACTCAAGTTCCTGTAGATTTTCCAGTAGCGCAACCCTTAGAATTAGAAACTATTTAATTAATAATAATCCATAATATTTTAAAAAAATGAAAAAAATTATTGCAATAATCGTCGTAGCATTAACCTTTACATTAACAGGAAAGGCACAAAACAACATGAAAACTGAAGCTGCCGTTGTATCTTTAGAACAGACCAAAGGAGAGTTTACTCAAAAAACATTAACCTTAAAAGAAGGAGATTATATTTTTGAAATCGCTAATAAAAATGTTGGTCATCAAGTAGGATTTGTATTAGTTCCTAAAGGAGCAGATGCTTCTAAACCTGAAAACCATATTAAAACCGCTTATGTTACTAAAGCTGTAGAAAATAACACCAAAGAAACATCAAAAGTAACGACATTAACAAAAGGAGAGTATGTCTATTTTTGCCCTCTCAACCCTACACCTCAATACACTTTAACTGTAAAGTAAATTGTTAAATAGTATTTAGTGTTAAACAAAAAGAGCAATCCGGTGGATTGCTCTTTTGTATTTATAATTATTTCCCTAGCATTAAAAGCTCATTACAAAGTACTTCTGTAGTGTAACGCTTTATACCATCTTTATCTTCCCAAGAACGCGAGGTTAACCTCCCTTCTATAGCGACTTCTTTGCCTTTAGTAACATACTTCTCTACAATCTGAGCCGTTTTCCCCCATGCAATCACATTGTGCCATTGTGTATCTGTGACTTTTTCGCCTTGTGCATTTTTATAACTTTCATTTGTAGCGATAGAAAATTTAGCTAAAATTTTTCCGGATTCAAAATTGGTGATTTCTGGGTCTTGTCCTAAGTTACCAATCAACTGTACTTTGTTTTTAAGTGTGTTCATAATTTCTAAAATTTAATGGTTAAACAGTTAATACTATCGAGTTCTAATGTTTCGACAATGCAAAGATGAAGTAGCTTGCAAATAATAATCGGTAGTTAACCGTTTACATCCGTTTGTAATCGTTTGTAAATAACTAAAACCGCCTAATCTATATTAAATCTGAAGAAATAATCTGTAACAACAAAAAAAGCACCCGAAATCAGGATGCTAAATTTCTAACATTTTGGAAGGAGACTGCTTCTTACCAAGTCAATGTGAAGATGTGCCTTGCAAATGTTTACACCTCAAAATTAAATAATACATATTCGTTTAATGTTACGTACTGATTTTATCTGTGTTAAGCTTGTGTTGCTAACATCTTTAATATTTTAAATTAATAGTAAGAGGTTTGCCTTTTATTGTACTTTTATAATTCAATTGACTAAGACAAAATTGATCGGTTATAATAGGCTTATTACCAATAAAAAGATATTTATCAATTATATATTAATACAAAAAAACACATTGTAAATCAATTCCTTTTTCGGTTATGCATTCTAATTGGGAAGCAAAACAAACGAATTGATTTAATACTACGCTAAACCAAACTATGAAACGACTGTTCAGTTACATTTATCCCGTTACAAAAACCATCACCTCTATGTACAGCGGAGAATTAGAAATAACTTGGTACAACGGTAAAAAACATCTTAATTCAGCTAACGCCAATTATAGTTACGGTTCCTTACAGCGTATTTTAAAATATGGCTTAGAACAGATTAAAATCAGCGACGTCAATTCTATATTAGTTTTAGGTATGGGAGGCGGAAGCGTCATAAAAACGCTTCGAAAAGATTTTAACTACACGCATAATATTGAAGCCGTAGAATTAGATCCTGTAATTATTGATATTGCTAATACCGAATTTGGGATTACAGAAAACCAACATCTTAAAATTCATTGTGCTGATGCGTTTTCATTCTTAGAAAGCAACACTAAGAGTTTTGACTTAATTATCATAGATCTCTACATCGACCTTTCGGTTCCTGATAAATTTCTAAGCACTGAGTTTTGGGATCATGTCCTTAAATCAAAATCATCAAAGGGAGCATTACTATTTAATGCTTCAGTAAAAGAAACTGATAGCAATAACATTGAAGCTTTAGTGAGTTACCTCAAAACTAAGGCCTATAAAGTTGATGTTTACAAAAAAGTAAACAACACCAATACCATCATCATTACCAGTTCTTTATAATGTTATAAATTAGTATATTGTAAGGACTTAATTTAAAGCTATGCGAAAAAAATGTCCAGAATGCGGAGATGTAATCATTGGCAGAATTGACAAAAAATACTGTAGTGATGGCTGCAGAAATGCACAAAATAATCGTCTTAATAAAGATTCTAAAAACTTAATAAGGAATACCAATAACCGATTGAGAAAAAATTACAGAATTTTAGAAGCGCTTAATCCTAACAAAAAAATGAAGTGCTCTAGAGCCAAACTCATAGAAAAAGGGTTTGATTTTAATTATTTCACAAGCATATACACCACAAAAGCAGGTACTGTTTACTACTTTGTGTACGACCAAGGGTATTTACCTTTGGAAGGTGAGTATTATGCTTTGGTAAAACGCGACGACTAAGAACTTCCTTTAGTTGTGCTATTCCAATTCTCACCCTTAAGTTGTAAAGCCGCTTTTAAAATATCCTTTTGACTAATTTGACCAACCAATTTTCCATTTTCCACAATTGGGAAGCGTCGCCTTTTAGATTGCAAGAACTTGTTTGCAGCATCAAAAACATCCATATCACCATCAATAGTCTCTACATTTGTAGCCATTCGTTTTTCAACATTATCATGCTCTAAAGGCATATTATAATACCTACTTTCACTTAATTGTTTTAAACAATCTCCCTCTGAAATAATACCAACCAATTCATTTCTACTGTTAACTACAGGTCCTCCAGAAATTTTATTATTGATTAAAGACTCTACCACTTCCTGCACAGATTGATCAGGTCTATACGTGATGAGATTTGTTGTCATATAGTCCCTAACCTTTAATTGTACGGGTTCAGATGTGTTTTGCTGCTTTCGAGCTCCTTGAAAACTTTTTATTGCCATAACGATTAATTTTAGAGTGAATACTAAAGTTACTGAAAATTAATTGGTTAACCAAGCAGAAGTTAAAACGAGTTAGTATTTTGTACATTTACAGTTAATTTAAGACTCTTTATCTTGAAAACACAAATTAGCGTTATAGGTTGCGGTTGGCTAGGCTTACCTTTAGCTAAAACCTTGGTTAAAGAAGGCTTTAATGTAAACGGTTCTACAACGTCTAAAGATAAAATAGATATCTTAAAACACTTTCAAATTAAACCGTTTACCATAACCTTAAGCACATCTGGAATTTCAGGTAATTACTCCCAATTTTTAACAGGAAGCAAGACTGTAATCATTAATATTCCGCCAGGTTTAAGAAAAAATCCTACTAAAAATCATGTTGCCGAGCTAACACATTTAATAGAAGCGATTGAAAAACACGACATTACTAATGTACTCTATATCAGTTCTACTTCGGTATACAAGGATGAAGCTCATTTTCCTGTAAAAACAGCTAAATCTATTCCAAATGCAACATCCAATACTGCTAAACAAATCATAGCTATTGAAAATCTGCTTCGAGAAAACGCTAATTTTAATACTACTATTTTACGTTTTGGTGGCTTAATAGGCGAAGATCGGCATCCTTCAAAATTTTTATCAGGAAGAGATCATATACCAAACCCTGAAGCTCCAATAAATTTAATTCATAAAACAGACTGTATGGCTATTTGCATTGCAATCCTAAAGAAAGAACTTTGGAATGTTAGTCTAAATGCTGTTTACCCAAAACACCCTAGTAAAAAAGTCTATTATTCTAAGTACTGTAAAAAAGAAAACTTAGAGCTTCCAAAGTATGATTACTCTAAAGAAAGTAAGGGAAAAATTATTGACAGTACAACATTGGTACAACTTTTGAATTATACCTTTAAAGCAGAACACTAAAAGTGGTTTAAAATTATTAGTTTTATCCCATTAATTTTTGAATAAATAACAAACAATAAAGCCATTACAAATGAAGACTATTACAATCGCAATGCTTATGCTATTTTCAGTAAGTATGTTTGCACAAACTAATACAGAATTAAAAAAACACTATGAAGCTTATTATAAGCAGATGAAAAAGCAAGGTGATGTACAAGGTATAATTAATGCCATGACGCATCTCGACGTTTTAGAACCTTCCGTAGCTCGTAAAGATACATTAGCATACATCTACCTTTCTGAAGGACAACACATGCAAGCCCTAAACACTATTGGAGTAGAAAAAAATGCAACAGATTCTGATTTGAATGTTGAAGTAAAAGCTTTAGCTCTAAAAAATCTTAACCAACCCAAAATGGCTTTAGAACATTTTGAAGTGCTTTACAAACGCAGCCCAAATGTATATTTGGCGTACGAAATGGCAGATATGAAAATTCAGACGAAAGATTTGGCTGGTGCTAAATTAAATATTGATTATGCTATGGCAAATGTAACTGACGACATGAAACGTGCCTTTTACGATCAACAACAACCTTATGAAACGTCTATGAAAGCCGCTTTAATGTATCTTAATGGACTATTAAAGTTTTCAGAAAACAAAACCGCTAATATTGATATTGCTTTAAAATTTATGAACGATGCTTTAGCCATTGATCCTAATTTTAATTTAGCAAAGATTAGTAGAGAAGCTTTAGAAGCCCAAAAAGCCTCTGCAGCAGCTAAAAATAAAGGCTAAGAAATTAACATTAGATAAAAAAATGCAGCTCAATGGGCTGCATTTTTTTATCTATTTTTCTGGCTGAATTTTGCCATAAACATCACTTTCTAATTTTTCATTAATCATGTAATTAAGATTAGAAAACGCAATAAACACTTCTTTTATCCCTTTTAATTTATCTTTTCTAGAGATATTATCTAATGTTAAGCTTTCGTTTAATTTTAAAAGTGTAGTTTCAATAATTGCATTTCGAGAAGTAATATGGTTTGTAGCTAACTCTTTTGGCATTTGAGTCTTAAATTCTTCAATAAACTTCTTCAGCAATTCTTTTTCACCATTAAAAAACGAAAAATCGGCTTTCTTTAAATAGTTGATTTGCATGGCTAATTCGTGATACCTTTCCCATGTAACTATGGCTTTTTCACTTTCTGGGCTAAGCACATAATCCTTATAATCTATACCCTCAATAGTTTTTGCTGTTATAGGTGCATTTTGCTCCTTGTTTTCAGTTATCTTAACATCATTTGTATTATTATCATCACCGCAATTCGCTAATACAACACAGCTTAAAAATAAAAGGACAAATTTAATTTTCATAAGTATTTACTAATTTGAATGTAAATATACTAAACTATCCTTTTTCAGGCTTTAGTATATGCTTTTGAAGCTAAATTGAAATATTCGTAAAAAACAGTCTTTTTTCTGAAAATTTTAATATTACCAAGTATTAATTCTTATTACTTTTGACGATAATTTAAAAAGAACAGATGTCTTCAAAAATATTAATCATAGGTGCCTGTGGGCAAATAGGGACAGAACTAACAACCAAGTTAAGAGAAATCCATGGTACAGATAACGTTATTGCTAGCGATATTAATACACGTAAATTAGAGTTAGTAAACGCTGGACCCTTTGTAATTTTAGATGCTAAAAACTTTAATGCCATCAAAGATTGCTGCATTAACCATAATATAGACACTATTTACCTTATGGCAGCTTTACTAAGCGCTACTGGTGAAAAATACCCAATGGAAGCTTGGGATCTAAACATGAATTCATTATTTCATGTGCTTAACCTAGCCAAATCTGGACATATTAAAAAAGTATTTTGGCCAAGTAGTATTGCTGTTTTTGGACCAACTACTCCAAATCAAAACACACCTCAACACACCATTTGCGAACCAACAACCGTTTATGGTATAACCAAGCAAGTTGGAGAACGATGGTGTGAATATTATTATAACAAATATGATGTAGATGTAAGAAGCATTCGCTACCCAGGTATTATTAGCCATAAAGCGATGCCTGGAGGTGGTACTACAGATTATGCGGTAGAAATTTATCACGAAGCTATAAAAGAAGGCAAATACGAGAGCTTTTTATCAGAAGACACTAATTTACCTATGATGTTTATGGATGATGCCATAAAAGCGACCACAGAACTTATGGCAGCTCCTTCTGAGAACTTAACTATAAGATCATCCTACAATTTGTCTGCTATCAGTTTTACCCCAAAAGAAATAGCTGAAAGTATCAAAGCAGAAATGCCTGAGTTTAAAATTTCTTATAACCTAGACTTTAGACAGGCCATTGCAGATAGCTGGCCATCGTCTATAGATGATAGCGTAGCGCGAAAAGACTGGAACTGGTCCCACGATTTTGATCTTAAAAAAATGACTTCTGAAATGTTGACGCAGTTGAAGAAGAAATATCAGTCATAGTACCTATTTCGTATATAGATATAAAAAAAAGCAAGAGAAAACTAACTCTTGCTTTTTTGTTCTACATGATTTAATACTATGAATTCTTAATCTGTAGTAGTTTTTAGCATACTCTTATAAACAATTCCTTTAGAAGATTCTAACTCTATGCCAAGCAAATAAGCCGATAACGTTGGTATATCCTCCATTTGTATTTCAGGAAAAACTATGCCTTTTTTAAAATCAGGACCAAAAGCTACAAAACCAGTTTGAATATTTTTAGTGTCTGGATATTGACCATGCTTTCCTCCATGTGCCGTTTTAATCAACTCTCCTTCTCTATCATTATTAAAGCTAAAACCATCATTTGCAGTCAAAGCCAATACAGCATTTGGATTAGCTCCTCTTGAAGTCATATCATCCCTTGAAATAATTCGAAACGCTTTTTTAACACTAAATGGTAAACCTTCTAGTTTCTCTACAATTTTTTCCATTGTTTTTGTATCGTTTTTACCCTTCATATGCAAGAATGCCGAACCGCCAGTACTTAGAAAGAATGTATCTTTATCAAGTAAACCTAATTCTTTTAACCACAGATTGGGAGCAATACTAGAATGTACCGTGTAGAAACCATGATCTCCAGTGATGATAATATTTGTTTGCTCTAAAATGTCCGCTTTTTTTAAGGCATCAATTATAGTACTAACAGCTTGGTCTGCTCCAGCAATTGCCTTTTGAACACCAACTCCGTCACGTCCATTTCTATGCTGTGCGCCATCGGTATTTGGTAAATGAATCGTTAACAAATTAGGTGTATAGGTTCTAATTATATAACCAGCTATACGACCCAAATTTTGATCCATACTTAAGGAACTTAAGTTATAGTCATCGACTTCTAAATTACCTGTAGCATTGCTTATTACCTCTTCAAACAAACCTTTAGGAGTTGCATATTTTTGAGTTGCTCCACGACGATCTCTTGGGTTATCAAATGACCATATTTCTGGTATATTATAATCTATTACTGCTGCATTTACAGTAATAGGCCAAGAAACAGAAGCCGTTTTTAATCCAGTATCTTTTGCCGCTTCCCATAAGGTTTTAGCTTTTACGGAACTAAAATCATAATACCAATTACCCGGAGTACCTTCTTCTGATACTTTAGTATTGTAATATATACCATGTTCATCAGGACCGACACCTGTTATTAAAGTCGTATGTGACGGATATGTAACTGTTGGAAAAATACCATTTACACCTTGTGAAGCAATTCCATTGTTTGCTAAATCTTGAATATTGGGTGCTGGCCATTGCTCTTGCAAATAGAAGTCTGGTCTAAAACCATCGATACTTATAATAACTAAGTGTTTCGCTTCTTGCGCAACGATGAGGTTCAACCCAAAACACGATACTATTACGACAAAAATATTTTTAAATAACTGTTTCATTATATAGTATTAATTAAAAGGCAACACATGGTTTGACGTTTTATTTTGAACTAATACGCGATTCATATCGTAAAGCATAGTCACATTCCCTGTAGTTTCATCCACAGTAAAATCATCTAAACCTAAGTCTAAAGGAATAAAACTAGGTATTACAGGTAAGGTAAATTCAGCAGAAATATTAGAGTTGTTTAACTGCTCAGTTTGAGACACTGGAAACTTTATACCTAAATCGTTAGAACGTCTACCTTCACTAATAAAAACCTCTTGACGCATTAAATAAATAAGGTACAATACATCATCTACATTTTCTGAAGCATCAATATCAGTATGAGTAACACTTGTACCAGAAACAGTATAAACAGGAATTAAGCCTTCTTGTCTATCTAGGACATAACCTGATTGAAATTCTTGTCCACTTTCAAAACTAACCTCAACGGCTGTCGTTGGATAATCTTGTCTATTAGTACCATTTCTCAATTCCTCGCTATCATCTAAATACATTATTGGCCTAGAATTTATAACGTTATCTATAAGGTTATTTAATGTAGATTTAGCCATTTCTAAATTATTTTCTGCAGTATAAGCTTCCGCCAAAATTAAATAGGCCTCTTCCACTTTGGCTAAGGATAAAGATTTTTGATCTTCTGAAGCCGTTCCTAAATCAAAGAATTTAGGATCTAAAAAGTCTAACCTTGGAAGTGGCGCAAATCTGTTTTCGCTAGCCGTAAAAGTGGCATTCTGAATTTCGTTAGGGACACCATTTGTTCCATCGAATTCTACGATAAACAATAAGCTATTATTACTAATTACAGTTTGAGCTAAAGATTTTGCGTTAGCTCTATCTCCTAAACCACGGTATACTCTAGATTTTAATAACTGGTAGGCTAAAATGGTTTCAGCGTCACTTTCGTTTTCAATAGCAAGGTCTAAGTAACCTAAGCTAGCTTCTAATAATTCGCTTGAAGTAAAAGCTTCACTATTGCTATTCATAGGAAGACCTGTGAAATTCTCACCAGATAATATTAAAGCGTAAGCTTTAGCAAAATAAGCATAAGACCATTGTTGCGTAGTAGCATCTGGATCACTAGGCAATACCGTTTCTAAAGCATATTCTGCCATTTCTCTCAAGGCTCCAATTTCAACTTGCATACTATTCCCATCGATATCTGTATAATCAATTTGGGGAATATCATAGACTTTATTATAAAGCGTATAGTTGTTAAAATAATTATCTGATACCATTTCAGAATTGATAACGATATCATTCATGGTTAAGGCAAGTTGCCTTTTAATACCCATTATCCAACTCGTTGCTGAATTGTTGTTTTCTAGGAAATCCTCTTCTGTAACATTAGGATTATCGACACAAGACGTAAATGTCAGAAGCAAAACCGCTAAATATATATAAGTTTTTTTCATGAGTTTTTTGTTTTTAGAAATTTATATTTAATGAGGTTAAAAATTCTCTAGGCGCAGAGTACGTAGCATAAGAAATACCACCAGTAGAAGCCCCTCCTTGCCCCGTTGCTGAACCACTAATTGTGGCTTCAGGATCAAATGACGATGCCGTAAAATTGAGTGGATTATTCACACTAAAACCAATTAGTACAGATTTAATAGTTTTGGTGTTTTTAGGGATATAATTGTAATTTATTCCCATTGTTCTAATTTTTATAAAATCTGTCTTCTCTGTAAATAAATTTGTAAAATTCAACCAATTTGAAGTTCCGTTAGCTTCGACCTCAGCAGCTGGTACAATATCATCTGAAGCACCATATAGAAATCTAAACTGTTGATCAAAACTATTGGCATAAGCACCTTTTTGGTAATTACCATTTGCAAAGAAACTGAAGTTTTTATAAGCGAAGTTCACCCCTAGATTACCAAATAAATCTGGGATAGTAGTCCCTAAATAAGATTGTGCTGTAGTAGATTCCAAAACGCCATTTTCGTCAAAGGTTCCATAGTTTCCTCTGATATAGCCGATAGGGTAACCCTCCTCTACAACAGTTTGAATCGTTCTGGCACTAAATCCGTTAATGTTAAAAGGCGCCACGCCACCAGAGTCCACCACTAAGTTATCTAAAGTGTTTATAGACACATTAAATGATAGGGTTACATTTTCGGTTTGAATAGGAATAAAGTTGGCGTTTATTTCCCAACCTTTATTTTCTATTTCTCCAATATTGTATAATTGACTACTTGCATAGCCACTAGATGGTGTTGGTGGTAAATAGAATAAAGCATCTTTAGTATTGGCGTTATAATAGCCTACTGATAAGTTGACTCTGTTATTAAATAATGCTGCATCCACACCTACTTCAAACGTTCTTGTTTTTTCGGGTTTTAAATCCGGATTTCCAGATTGTCCAAAAAATGCAGCTTGTTCCCCTAAAAAGCCATCAAAATCTATGGTTCTTTCGTTTACAAAAGCAGGAGGTAAATTACCTGCAACACCATAATTTCCTCTTAATCTTAAAGAATTAATAGCCGTTGCATTTTCTAACCAAGGCTCTGAACTCAACAAATAAGAAACACCTGCTTTAGGGTAGTATTGCGTCCCAATATTATCACCAAAAGACGGGTTACGATCCCCTCGAATACCTAAGTCAAAAAACAATTTATCTTTAAAGCCAATATTTTCTTGAAAATAAAACCCATAATTAAGAACTTCTACCAAATATTCTTCACTCGTTTTTATAGCGGCATCGCTAATAGTTTCAGCTCCATCTCTAATATTTGTTCCTACGTATTGAATTTGATGATCCGAGTTTCTGAATAATTGACCACCCATGGTTGAGATAAATGAAAATTTACCTGTCTCAAATTTATGTTGCGCACTTAATTCTAGTGTAATACCAAAGTATTTACGTTCTATATTGGCAATACTCCCCTCGTCTGTAACATTAGTTTGAGTGGTATGTGATAAGTACTCGTTGGTTTGAATGGTTTGATCGTTTTGAACTCTATAATCAATACCTCCAACGAATTTAGTTTCAAAATTATTCGTCGGCTTAAAAGCGAAACTTTGAGACGTTGTAAATCTATTAATAGAGATTTCGTTGTTTTGTAATTCTTCCGCCGTTTTCACAAAATCATTTATGTCGTTAAACTCGGCATCACTAAGATCATCTAACCTATTATTAAAACCTTTTAAAACAGACGCTCCACTTTCTGCAAACCACAAACCTGTATAACCTCCTTGGTTACCATTTCGGTTTCTATTGTATATGTTATTCACATAAATAAAGGAACTATTATACGTTACTTTTTCTCCTAATTTTGCTTTAAAACCAGTACTAAAATCTACTTTTCTATTAGCATTATTATCCGCTATCTGAGCACCAGTATTGTCTAAAAAATTTCCAGAAAAACTATAACCAAAACCTTCAGAGTTACCACCACTAATACTTAAGTTATATTTTTGGTAAGTTCCTGTGTGAAATAATAAGTCTTTAGTGCGATCAAAATAGAGAAAATCTGTAGTTGGTGCTACAATTCCCATTTGCGTTGAAGCTGTAATTTGTGTACCTCTAGAAGTACCTTTTTTTGTAAAAATTTGAATCACTCCATTTGCGGCATCTGAGCCGTATAATGTTGTTGCGGCTCCACCATTAATATATTCAATACGCTCTATATTATCCATAGGAATATCGGCTATAGAACTCATAGCAGCACCTTGTGCACTACCACCTCCTAAAGCACTAGTGGTGTTTAAGTTATCCATACGCACACCATCTATATAAAATACTGGTGTGGAACTCAAAAAAGCAGAATTAATACCTCTAGATCTAATAAGTGTTGTTGCTCCGGACTGGCCTCCAGTAAAATTAATCTGGGTATTAGGCAATTTGGTTGCAATCAATTGGTCTATACGTTGGGATGGTAAACCTGCTAAATCTTCGGCTTTAAGAACTTCAACGTTGTTAGATAATCGTTTTCGCTGTACACTTGCTCCTTGTCCTGTAATAACAACTTCGTTCAATGCTGCAAAGTGAGGTTTTAAATTCACTATAATTTCTAATTGACCATCTAAAGGAAAATCGACGTCTTCGTATCCGATATAAGTAATTTTTAACATTTTAGTATCCGCAGGAACGGCAATTGTAAACTGGCCGTCATAATCCGTTACAGCACCAATATTATACGCTGTAGCGTAGATATTAGCTCCTAACACAGGTGTATTAGTCTCGTCGTACACCACGCCTTTTATGGTGATATTCTCTTGATTAATCTTAGAAACTGTTTGGGTTATCGGCTTAACTAAAATGCCATTATCAGTAATTTTAAAATCGATTGGCGATTTTTGCTTTAACGTCTTTAACACTATTTCTAAAGGTTGATTATTGACGTTTAAATCAACTTTTGTGTTTTGATAAAGTGCGTTAGAAATATAAATAAATTTTAAATCCGTTTGTTTTTCAATTAAATTAAACACCTGAATTAAAGATGCTTTTTTTAACTGCAAATTAATAGTGTTAGTATTAATATAATATCGCTCAGTGTTGCGTGTTGGATGTGTACTTCCGTAAACATTTAATAAACATGCCAAGATGATGACAGTACTTAATATGAATTTTTGGTGTTTCATAAAGTTGTGATTTTTTTATTGTTTAGTTGTGTTTGATATAATCTTAAGGGATTAAAAGCATAAGCTAATATTGCTATATAGTGCATCGTTCTACTTTAGCTTGCTAACATTAGAGCTAATATGCCTGAGAGCTAAACCAATATGATTCTCTACTGTTTTAGGGCTTATGTCTAATAGTTCTGATATTTCTTTGTATTTAAAACCGTCAATTCTGCTCATTTCAAAAATTTGACGGGTACGTTTTGGTATGGATTCTAAAACATTTTTAATGACATTTTTATTAATTTCTTTTTGTTCGTTAGCAATGATTTCATCCTCTATACTCGGATATAGGCTACTGCTATTTAACTGGTCGTCGTTTTGTAGTGGTCTTGTTTGGTAATTGTTCTTAATTCTTAGGAGATCGTTTTTTAGTATCGCATAGATGTATGATTTTGGATTTTTAATTTTATTAAGCTGGTCTCTATTAGACCATAATTTGATGAAAACATCGTCTACTTTTTCCTCTATGATATGAATGTTAGACTCGAACAAAACACCAAATCTGCACAGTTTGTCATAATATTTTTTAAAAAACACATCGAGTGCCTTGGTATTACCCTCTTGAATTTGTTCAAATAGAAAAAGGTCTTCGCTTGGGGTTACTGAATGACGAATGCTTTTAATCTTCATGATTTTGAGTTATTAGATATTCGTTATGACTCACCTTCTTTATTTCAACATCTGCTATAAATTTTATTGAGTTTATAAACTCATCAATGTTTTGTTCTTTAAAAGCACCCGTAATCTTTTTTTGCTTAATTTTTTCATCAATAATCCTGAAGCTTACTCCGTAATAATTATTTATTTTATAGAGTGCGTCTTTGAATATTAAATTATCGAGAATTAACATATTATCTTTCCAGGCTAAAGCTTTGGTGATACTGAAGTTTCTTTTAGTAACCTCTGAAGTTTTGGTGTTATATATAAGCTCTTCTTTTGGTAATAAATTAAGACTGTTTTGAGAGGTCTTAATTAATACATTAACCTTACCTCTTTCTAATGATACAGACTTATTATCTAAGACGGTATTAACGTTAAAAGCGGTTCCTAAGACGGTAATGTTTAAATCCTCTGTCTGTACAACAAATGGAATTTTTTCATTATGAGTGACATCAAAATAAGCCTCTCCTTTAATGTAAACCCGACGCTTGGTATTAAAATCTGAATTGTATTGAATTTCGCTAGACGCATTTAAAATAACCAAACTGCTATCAGGAAGATATACGGTTTGTCGCTGGCCCTTACTTGTAGTGACTTGGTTTCTATAGCTTAATTCATCGGAATGCGAAAAATAACCATAGGCTATAAATAGTAAAGTAATTGCAGCCAAACTATATACAACACGATGAATTACTTTTCTATTTCGTTTTATAGGTCTTGGTACAGCCTTAGGCTTTAATTGTATTTCTTTTTGCTCTTGATACGCTTTTAAGCTAGCAGGATAGTTATCCCAAATTAATTTATAATTTTCGTAAGTTGCTTTTAATTCATGATCTAAAGTCAGCTCTATTTCAAATATAGCTCTAGCGGCAGTAGATAATTCTTGTGCCAAATAACGAACACATTTTCTCTCATTTTTAGTCATATTAATCATGGAGTAATCCCTTTTACTACTATGAGTAGAAAATTAGAAAATACCCTCAGTGATTAACATCAAGAGATTGACAAGGAATTATTAAGTAAATGTTAATAGTAAATAGAAGGTTATTGGAGCATTATATGGTAAAAAAACAGTGAAGAGCAAATGGTTTGCAGATGATATATTATTTAAGAATAAATAAGACAATTAGCTAAAGTAGCGAGAACAAAAAAAAGCAATCACTATTTTAGTGTTTTCACACTAAATAATGATTGCCTGATAAACCCCTATTTTCCCCCTAAAAAGTCCTTATCATTTAGCGTTTTAAAAATATAGAACTATTAAGCATTCTATCCTTTTTTAAACTGAGTCAAAAGTCATTAATATTAATTAAATCACCTAAATTAAGACAGGTAGTCAGAGGGTAGTTTAAAGAAAAAAACACATTACAGTATTACCCTACAAGGTAGTCTTACCATTAAACACCTGTTTACATGATACTTAATATTGACTTTAAAATTTGAAGCAGATTTACCACTTTAAACACTAATATCTAGAATTAAAAAAAAGACCTCTAAAAACAAGAATACAGCTACCTTTCAATCTTTTTTATAGGTTTGAAATGACAGAATTTTCGTAAATAGACTATATATTTGCAGTCCATCTCCAAAAAATCATTCAAATTGTTACGTTATATTCCCCTAATATTATCGTTTATATTATTACCTATTAACAGTAAAAATGATCAAAATTATAGTCAAGATAATCAACAAGATGTCTCTAAAGAAGAGCTATCAGAAGTTGACCAACGCCTACTAAGGTGTGAACACATTATCTATAACCCCAAGTCATCCAATAAAGAAATTTATAAAGCTTATTTAGAAAAATGCCATATCTATAAAGGCTTATTTAACTATACTCAAGCTTTAGAAAACTTAGAACTAGCCAAAAAAGTAGGCCTATTAACAGACGAAAAAGAAAAAGTAGACATAGAATACAAAGTAGAACGCCTATTTATACATTTTGATTTACTTGAATTTGATAAGGTTATCGAAATGATGCCTTCAATTTCTGAAGAAGATATAACCTACCTTGATGTAGAAAAGCAAGGTTTTTATTATTCTGCTTTGGCCTATATGGATATTCGCCAAGAACGGTACATAGAGGGTGATCGGTATTTAAATAAAGCTTTAGTACTTTTAGAAGAAAGCGCACCAAAACATCTACCACTAGTTTATAGAAAAAAAATAAGCATGTACAAAAAACAAGGACTACATGATAAGGTTCTTGAAAGTTTTGAGAAAGGCTTGTATTATGCCGAAAAATATAAAGTAGACATCTATTTAATAGCAATGTATGACGACATTTCTTATTACTATTCTGAAATAGGAGACTTTGAAAACGCCCTTAAAGCAACACGTAAAGTTAGAACAATAGGTACCAAATTTAATGGAAATAATAAAAGTGGAAGACTTCAACTATTAGAAAGAAAACTACAAGAACAAAGAGCTCAACGTGAAATTGACAAACAAAATAAAATCCGAAAAATCTATATAGTACTTATCTCTACCCTTGTAGTTGGCTTATCGTTATTATTTTATTTTCTTAAAGTCGCAAAACGCAAACGTAAACTTGTTGAATTAGAAAATAATACGATTCGCAATCACTTAGAACGTGTTACCCAAGAGTTAAATGAATCTGGGCAAAATAAAATAGACCTAGACAACTACGACTTAACCGATAGGCAAAATGAAATTATAGCATTAGTAAAGCAAGGCAAAACAAATAAAGAGATTGGAGCCGAGTTATTCATTTCTGAAAATACCGTAAAGTATCACCTTAAAATTATTTACGAAACTCTAAAGATTGGTAAACGTACAGATCTTTAACAGTCCTAATATAACAAAATCAAAACCTTTGATTCAATAAATTAGATTATAAGAGGACATCTTTTCTTATTCCACTTATCATAAGGGCGTCAGTGTTAATATTAAAAACACGTACCTAAAAAGCCACCACCAAGGTTTAAATAAAAGTGGGTACCTTTTTAAAATTAATGGACACCTTTTTAGACACCTTTTTTATGGTGACAGGTACCTGTATAAAAAAACTAAAGTCATTTAAAGAATATAAAAAATCTATATATGATTCTTGAAATACTTATTATAACGGGTCATTGCTAAAAGTTGTGTGTGATGATTAAAAAAAGATTCTGATTTTTGTAAAAAAAAAGACTTTTGGACAATTATCTAGAACTACTGAAACTTATTCTTCCTGAATTTTTAATAGATCATTTTGATTTAATTAGGCATACCAAGAATGGAGAAGTCATGCATCTCTATTTCG